>Ga0126342_10010334_pt1 | contig 16699 bp, 22 predicted proteins | sample Cyp1metagenome_FD_92528 | JGI IMG/M metagenome (GOLD analysis project Ga0126342, IMG submission 92528) | Coral microbial communities from Lord Howe Island, Old Settlement Bay, Australia - Cyphastrea 1 metagenome | ecosystem: Host-associated > Invertebrates > Cnidaria > Coral ... | reverse complement strand
TGTTTTTTAAAGGGGATCAATTAAAAGTCAAATTGGCCAAACTGAAATTTTCGGAAATTGGAGATGGATGCCTGTTTTTAGTATTAGGGGGACGTTTAGTATTAGGAGGAAGGGATTATCTATATAATGATGTCTAATCTATATATAATATTTTCAGCGATGTACTTTTGTACACAGTTGCCACGATTCAAGACACGCAGGAGCTTTGTGTCTTTGTCTCACCTGGGATACGCGGGCTGAAGAGCAGTCGTAACCTGTCTTATTTCTGCTAACTTCCTGATTCCACATGGTTCAGATGGCTGAGGTACATCAGGCCTTTCCGGAAAAGCTCCGGTTCACGTTCATACGATCTTACGTTTTCTCGAAGGCCCGTTTCGACTACCTGGGAGGGAAGGAAGGAAGGAAGGAAGGAAGGAGGGAAGGAAGGAAGGAAGGAAGGAAGGAGGGAAGGAAGGAAGGAAGGAGGGAAGGAAGGGGGTATTCAACCACATACCATGCAAGATGCAGCTGCCTGCAAGCACAATCGTAGTGAACTGGACACAGTTTCCGAATATTTTTCATTTTTTTCCGGAGCTGAGCATGGATCAACCTATCAAGAAGGGCCATATGTATTGTCCCGGGTGTTCAATGTTTTGTTAGTTGCACTTTGAATGCCCTGCTAGTGCCTGTTGGAAGTCTTGATCGCATTGCGTGTATTTGCTGGCTTGCGAATCAATTCACTTCCACCATTCACAGTATTTGACACTTAACAAGGACTTAAGCAGTGTCTCATCATGGGCAGGTACTTCCCAGCATGGATTCGCGGGGTGTGATCAAATACTCTACGCGCATCGATGCCGCGGATCTTTCTGATGGGCAACGGACCTGTTGCAAGCTCCCCCTGCGTTACTTGAATTGACAGATCTCCAAAAACATTGGCAGCAAAAAGAAACAAAGAATTTGGGTTGGACCCGCAGCAAAACACCAAGCATTGGTACGTTCTTTAGTGGACTCTGCCTGAGGTTGGGGCACCTTGGTGTTTGGAGTCTTCTTCGTTGCTGCGGGCCTCCTACAAATCGCTATGGCAAGGGGCGCAAGCATGCCTTTTGAATCCTTTTGAATCCTTTTGAATCCTTTTGACATTTTTTGACAGCACAATACAGCCTAGGAGAACTATGGATTTGTGCTGCGCAGGTCTACTCACCAGATCATGGTCGCACTGGCGAGAGTTTCTTGGATTTTCTGTGTGGTGGTTGTTCTGAGCCCATCCCACAGCGTTCCATGTTGGCTCATGCCGGGTCGCTGCAAACCGCTTGCGAGGCTATGGAAGCAAGCTGTCCATTTGGATCCTGATGGCTTGCATGGTACTCTCCGGTGCTGCTGGATGTTTAGGTGCCTTGAATGTTGTGCCAGATTTCGACCATCTCAAAGGCAGAAATCATCTCAGATTGACTTTCATCCACTTTTGGTGGATTTAATTAATTGCAGCTAGTCCATGCAGACAATGCAGATGAATCCGTTTCATTGTCACAAGGTGCATTTTTCGAGGTTCGCATTCCTGTCACGCAACTAGTTTGCAGCACTGGTCATTGATCAGACGGATTTGCACACTGCAGCGTCTGAGGCAAGGATTTGAGCCCCCCAATTTGTGCCATTGCTAGAAGACACCCAGTATCAGGCAGTGTATGCATTCCTCATACCATGTATTTGTATCAAGCAGGCAGGCAGGCAGGCAGACGGCAGGTCTTCCATCTCATTCTATGAGGTTCTTTGCGCTAATGCTCTTCTTGCAATGCGTCTTGGAGCTCGCGTGGTTCTTTTGTGAGGTATTCTGGCAGGGCTGGGAGTCAACGTGAGTTGCCGTGTCAAGTCAAGTCATGTCTTGGGAAACACAGATGCAACAAGAGCAATGGAGCCATCTGAGCCCCACTTGGAGGATGGAAATAACCTCAAGGAGATCGGCGTGATGGTTTGGAATGAGGTCATGCTAGGCACCTTTTTGTCATTTCGCTTTGATGGACTTTGGTAGATCTGATGAAGGATTTGACCCTCTACCGTCAAGCCAGGGGAAAATATAATTTTCACAAACAAGCGTCTCAAATGCATGCAAATGCGACCCATTATCAAGCACACAAACAATGGCTGCTTCCAGAGCCATGGTGACGTTCAGGCAAGCGATCCTCAGATAACAGTATTGCGGTAGACTTGTTCTACATCATGCTGTCGATGAATGTGCGTTTGTGGGCTTGCGGCGTGGTGTCAAGCTATGCACCTTGGCCAGTGGACAAGGACTCTGCACATGTCATTCATGTTCTTGCCGACTAGCTTTGCCTCGGACAAAGGCTTTGGAATTGCGGATTGCTGGAAAAGCAGTGTGGTTCGAGCCAATAGAGGATGACGATGATGAAGAGGCTGGCCCGAGAATCATGGTGTCTTTATGTGTCTTTCATAAGTTGCATCAGCGCAAACTTGCGAGTTGCCAGGAGGGCACGAGTGAAAGGAGGGGGACCCTGAGGGGCAATGAGGCAATTCCAACGTTTAGTGAAGGATACGGATCAACTGGTGAAGCCGGTGGCTTGGCGTCGCAAAGCTCCAAAGGTCCTCAGAGTCCATAGCAGATCAAAACACCAGGATGACACTGGCTGTATTTAGCGGCCAGCATGTGCCAGATGTGCCAGCAAAAGAACCCGAGCTGCTGCAGAACTACAACATGCGTTGCTGCACTGTAGATTCTCTGGAAAAAAAGTGCAGCTGCAAGATGTGTCTAAAAAGCACTAGCAGTTGAGTGCCAGGTCGTCCTCACACACGGACACTACGAGCCGTCCTCAGCTCCGGGAACTGCTGCATTGGGAACTCCAGACTCACGGTTTAAAGCACCATCTAACGCAGGGCATCATATGAGCACGTGCGTGCTTTGTACCCGAAGAAAACAGAGGCATCATCCGAGATTCTCAAGAAAGAAGAGGGTGCAAATTGAAATCCGTTCGCATAGGAGAATCATGGAGAATCATTGTACTTTACAAGAATACATGTGGCTGGTTGCGGATATTGCGGCTAAGGATCATGTGGGTGGCCTGCCACTTGTGCGATCAGCTTTTCCGAAGGCCTGGACCCATTCGAGTGTTATGATTTTGTGTTCCACTGAGGGAAATCATTCCAGCATATTGAAGCTGGACGCTTTGCGAAGGCACAAGTCTGGAAGTGGCTACCTTGCGTCGGGCGCCAAGAGCATTAACTTACGCGACAATTAATAGACATAGTGGACACAGGGTTGACCTGCATAAAGTTGCAATCTGATTCATGTGACGTGCGCAGGTTTTGGGTGACCAAGATTGTGAACAATTCTCTCCTGGCAGTTTGGCACAAGCTTTTTCGGCTGGACGAAGGCGTTGAACAGAATTCTACAGAGAATTTTGACTTTACTGACGCCTGCGCGAATCTGCATATATACAATCATATGCACAAGGTACAAAATCGATCAGCATCGTATGCATCTGTAACAGTATGAGTCAATGAGCGTGGGGATATATGGGGATAAAGGGAATGACCTTCACTTGCCACTGATATGCGGCTTTTTCATGCTTTTTCATGCTTTTTCCACTGATACTCCGTGCCAGGAAGCACAGCTGCGGTTGTGATGGCCAGGCAAGATGCTTTTCACGCACCAAGCATTCAAATAGCTTAGCTGAGCCACGCTGCCACGCTGGTCATTCGAGCCTTGGTCCATGATGGTCTGATGGTCGACTGCTTGTCATGCTTGTCGCTCCATTCTCCAGCAGGTGCCTGAAGATTGCCAGACCTTATTCGATGGCCAGGAGAACTTGCAGTAACCTATTTTTATCTATTTTTATCTGCGATGTATGTGTTCCTCTATGGAGATTCTGAACTTGAGATATGACCAGTCGCATGACGTATGTGAGCCATGGACTGTTTTTATTCATGTGGCTATGGCTGCCACTGGCTCAAGGGACTCCGCACTGATATGATTCGAGAGGCGAGCCAAGGAGATGAAGCACACCCACTGGAAACGGTGGGCACACCGATGGTGGACTCTGACGCACCTGTGACGATTGTGACGCAAGACAATCCAACGCATGAGCGAGTCTTGCGACACCTAGGTGCGGACGGGGGGTCTGGAGAAGCCTTTGGTGATCTCATGGCACTAGCCGTGAGATTTCCAAAGACTTCTCGAGACCACTCGGTGTGCACCTATAGGTGCCTTTTGGCTGGCACCAAGTCCAAACATTGCCGCGAGCATCGAACAAAGAACGCGGCAAAAGGGTTGAGTGCTATGAAGCGAACAAGTTGCGCAAGTTGGGTCGAGTCATGCAGACCGTCGAAGAACAAATCGGCGCTTCTCTCACCTTTAGCCCAGGCTACTGAAATTACAACTCAAGGAATGGATTTGCAACAGTGGCATTCAGAAGCAGTGCTGAAGGCACGGACAGGTTGCGCGTCTCTAACCCTGGCTTGCAAAAATGCCCAATTCCATGGGTTTTGCTCATGACCGTGGATTGCCAAATTGAAGCAGATGCTTAGCAGTTGTCTTTAACCTGTTTCAGTAGCTATGTTTTCAAGACTGATCAAGCAGGTTGCTCCAGTAGGGATGGTTTCAGACAATAGAAACAGATTGATACGGGCAGGCTCAGACAAGCAAGTGGACTGACAGAAGCGCGAACACTTTTATTTTGCATGTTTGGCATGGGATTGCCAATTGCAAGAAGTCGAAACATGTAGAAACTATACCCTGCGTATCCCTGAATACTATTGTATACTATTGCGTACTATTGTATGCTTACGTTTCGTTATTATGTGATGAGATGTGACGAGCTGTGAGATGATTCGAACGAGGAGTTGCCAGTGGGGGACTCCATACTGCGGGTGCTGTTCACGTGCAGCACTTGGTCGCCTTCTGGCTTCCCAATTTTCAGAGGCTTCCCTATGCTTCCCTGGTTTTGTGTTCATCTCCCGCTCCAGCTAAGGCCAGGACACAGTGGCGGCCTGATATGTTCTGTCAGAGCTGGATGTTGGAAGCATGTTGCAATTCTGAATATGTGTCAGATTCAGTCAGATTCAGTCAGATTCAGGTGTGGACAGCGTTAGCCTCCTGCTTGAGGAGGCTTTGTTTGTGGTACTTGTATGTGAACAGCACTTGAAGACCATATACGTCATCTTGGTTTGTGGAAGTGAGCGAAGAGGCCAGCCAAGTTGAGGCAATCTTCACAGGGGATTCTGTATCTTGGCTACTGAGCTCCCGTGGCCTCGGAGAGGTGCAATTTGTATCACCGGGACAGGCTTTGACAACACCTCTATGGTTTTAGAATGGTTTTATACGGATAAAAATACGCTTTACATATCTTCACTGCTTCACTGCTTCACAATGTTTTACCATGTTTTACAATATTTTACACTGTTTTACTTCTGCCTGAGCTCTTGCAGCCCCTGTGTTCTGTCCCTAACTAGGCACGTATGGCCGCTTATTGCTCCACCAGTGGCTTCAAGAGATTATTTCTCACATTTTTACACGTGAGACCTTCAAGACTTCAATATGTTTAATCAATGGAGGGCTATTTCTTTCTTTCTTTTTTTCGCGGCAGGTTTTTTTTTGGGGGGGGTCCTGGTTCTATGCTTTCATGTTTCTCTGATTTTCTGCTTTTCTGCTTCTCTGCTTGCATTGCTTCTCTGCTTTTCCTGCTTTTCCTGCTTCTCTGCTTTTCTGCTTTTGTACTTCTGTGCCTTTCTACTTCTACTATTCTACTTTTTCTTTTCTTCAGTCATGTGTTTTTGCTGCTCTACTTCCTGCTCCTTTGCTTCTTTGCTTCCTGTTTTTACTGTCTCTTTGTTTTTCATTTTCTTTTGCTTTATTCTGTTCTGTTTGTATCCTAAATGAAACAACCCTAGAGAGACCCTAGGTGAAAGCCAAAGAAACCTTAAAGAAATCCTGATAAGAAACCCTACATGAAGCCCTAAATGAGCCCTAAAGAAACCATAAATGAACCCTAAAGAAACCATAAATTAATCCTACAGAAGCCATAAATGAACACCCTAGAGACACTTTAATTGACACCCTAAATGACATCCCAAAGAAACCCTAAACAACACGACTCTGAAAAAAAACAACACGACTAAACAAATGAAACCTCAACTGACACCGTAGCTGAAACCCTAAATTGGCACCCTAAAGAAACCCAAAATGAAACCCTAAATGAAACCCCAAATGAAGCCCTAAATAAGACCCTACATGAAACCCTAAATGAAACCCTAAATGAAAGCCTAAAGAACCCTCAAGAGACCCACATGAAAGTTTGAAGCACCAAAATGTAGCAAATACCATGCAAATGAGAGGTTGAAATGCCAAAATGTGACAAATACCATGCAAAATGGAAGGCGAACATGGCTAAATGCAGCAAATACCATGCAAAATGCAAAGTGACCATGCCAACATGTAGCAAATACCATGCAAAATGACAGGTTCTAGTTCCAAACTGTTGCAAATAGAAGGCAAATGGTACCGGGAAAGAAAGGCACAAAAAATCCAAAACCTGAGGCAAAAAAAAATACAAAAACTATTCTACACCCATTTAATCAATTTGAGGCTATTCTCTGTGTTTGTAGTTTGGTGTGTGCATGTAGCATCCCTTTATGATTCCACATTGAGGTTCTTGGTGGCCGCACGGCCAGATTCAGCACCCTGGTTGAGTACAACAAATCCTTGGGACGACTCTTGAGGCAGTTCTCTTGAGGGTTTCTCCCTGGCCCAATCAAATCTAAAACAAAGTGGTAGAAGCGCTTTGCAACTGAAATCATATCATGGGAAATACTTTACAGTTTTGGAGGCTTGCCATGGATTCTCGCCATGTCATTCTTCTGTCAAGAGCTTAGTGACAGTAAAGCCGCAGGCTCAAAGACTCGATTTGTGGCCTGTCTTTATAGAACTCCATGAGCTCGATTCAACGCGCCGAGGCCAGGCCACGGGGATGTGGTTGACTCTGATTCCAAAGAGTGCGCTCGCACGCGGATCACCAGTGGCCGCAAAGTTGAGGTGCTAAAGGATGCTCGAGGATGCTCGAGGTCAGCAGGATTCAGCAGGTCATAGCAGGTCCAAAGTGATTTTGACAAGATCAGCTTCTGCCGTGGTTCATGGTGATCGCAGCATTTTTGAGATGCAAGAGGTGCAACAGGATGACAAAGGACAAACCCGCAAAAACTCACAAAAGAATACAAAAGAGAGATAAATGATAAATAGATAGAGAGAGAGAGGGAACGAGAGCCACAAAGACAGACAAAAAAAACAGAAAGAAAGAAGAGAGACACATGAGAGCTCACATGACTGAAGACGGCAGGACAAGACAGGAGAGGAGAGGAGAGGAAAGGAAGCTAGAGGAAGGAACAGAAAGGAAAACGGCGGAAAAGAACAGAACAGCTGCCTGCGGCAAGTGAGTGTATGGCCATGTACTGTATGTTATCCATATTGTAGGTACTTGCAGTCCATTTTGCGGATGCAAACCACCAGGGAGAAGGCTGCTTTACTTGCGGTTTACCACAGGTATATATAATTATGTATACATATATAATATGATGTGCATTGTCATTGTTGGATTGGAAACTGATTTGTCGTGCAAATGTAATGCTGATCATTCTGATCACTTCGCAGGAAGAAAACTTAGCTCTGTAGTATCAAGACGTTAATTCTGCGAGGCTATTTTGCGGACCTTGCAGGCAGGGCGATTGTGGTGTCATGTGGTGTATTGTTCCGAGTGCAGCTGCACCTTTAGGTTCCCTGCTGCATTTTCGCGATTTTGATCTTACCATCTCTTACCAGTTCTTGCCACTGCGAGGTTGCACCTGGCACAGCTGGAGACCTTTGCATGAATCTGTATGGCAGTGGTACCGCAGCCATGTCGGGCAGCCAAGAATCACCATATTATATAAGCATAATCATATATATATATACATATATATATATTAATATGTGATTTTTCATGGAATCTATCCCCTTGCTGTGACACCTTTGACTTGTCAGCCGATTGCTTGCCTTCACGATCAAGCACCAGCGGAGGGCGGTGGAAGTGGGTGGCAATAGGATTGCCAAACCGGTGCTGAAGCCATAGCGTTTTCAGGGAAAACAAGGTCAAGCTGCGTGTGGTGATTTTCTGGCTGAACGGGGTTCATCTTTTTTACTTTTCCATTTGACTATTGGTGTGGGATCATCAACCTACTTGCAATTGGGAATTGCACCTCCAACTTGTGGCTACCAATGGAGGGCCTTTCACACTGGTAGCGGAGCCTTGTGCTCTGGCTCGCCAGTTTTGAAGGTCATTTGGTTTGGCCTGATAGCCGATCCAGGGATTGGTCCGATGCCACCCACGACATCGTCGATGGCTGCTGCAATTGAAACACCAGTTCCTGATGAGCCCTGTCAGAACACGAAGCCTCAGCTGCCATGGAATGCCATGGAACAGCATTCCGAAATTTGTTCCAGGAGTCACGAATGCCCAGGAGTATACACAGAAATTGAAGTTTCTTGCTGCAATGTGGCCGGATGGCTACTTGAGCCAATCTCACGGGCTGCGCTCTTAGTTGAAGGCACGGCCTTCAAGAAAGTTGCCAGGCTGGACCCAGCCAAGTTGCGTGTGAATGATGCTTGAGGAGAGGGGGAGTGGGGGTGACCTTGATTCAGACGAAGCAAAAACGCGCAGCAAGAGAACAAAGGAACAAGTACAAGCCAAGAACAGAAACAAGAACAACACCTTCCAATCAGACATGCCGGCAGGCCAGCGGATTGTATGTATTGTACGTAGTACTGTATGTGTATTGTATGTATTGTATGTAATGTATGTATTGTATGTGTATTGTATGTATTGTATGTATTGTATGCATTGTTACGTATTGTTTTGCACTGTTTTGTATTGTTATGTAGTGTTTTGTGTTGTTATGTATGTTGTGTATTGTTATGTATGTTGTGTATTGTGATGTATGTTATCTTAGTTTTGTAAGTTATGTATGTTATGCATGTTGTGTATTGTTATGCATTTTTTTTTCAAGTTATGTATGTTGTTTATTGTTTTGCATGTAATGCATGTAATGTATGTTATGTTTGTTATGTATGTTGCTTATTGTTATGCATGTTAATGCATGTAATGCATGTCATGTATGTAATGTATGTAATGTATGTAATATAATATATGTTATGTATGCAATGTATGTTATGTGTCTAATGTATGTAATGTATGTAATGAATGTAATGAATGTAATGTGTGTAATGTATGTAATGTATGTAATGTATGTAATGTATGTAATGTATGTAATGTATGTAATGTATGTGCCTACGGCAGGAAAACCGTACGTGCGTTTTGCTTCCTTTTTGAGTATTGCTCTTTGTCTTGGGGTTGGGGTGGGGTGGGGTGGGGGGGCATGTTAACGTTCCTCAAACTTTGTACAGGATATATTGCGATGTTGCTAAGATCTCTGGGATCGTTTACTACGTGACATGTTGCTACGCTGCTAAGATCTCTGGGATCGTTTACTACGTGACATGTTGCTACGCTGCTGAGATCCTTGGGACTTTCTTACTACGTTACAGGTTGTTACGCTGCTGAGATCTCTGGGATCGTTTACTACGTGACATGTTGCTACGCTGCTGAGATCCTTGGGGTCGTTTACTACGTGACATGTTGCTACGCTGCTGAGATCTCTGGGATCGTTTACTACGTGACATGTTGCTACGCTGCTAAGATCTCTGGGATCGTTTACTACGTTACGTGTTGCTACGCTGTTGAGATCCTTGGGACCTTCTTACTACGTTACAGGTTGCTACGCTGCTGAGATCTCTGGGATCGTTTACTACGTGACATGTTGCTACGCTGCTGAGATCCTTGGGATCGTTTACTACGTGACATGTTGCTACGCTGCTGAGATCTCTGGGATCGTTTACTACGTGACATGTTGCTACAGAAGAGTGTGAAAAAATCTGCGCATCCACGTCTGATGCACATGATGTTTACCTGGATTTGTTAAAAATCAATAGATTTTGCATCCACTTTTTTTAACCCCAATTCAGTTATCCAAACTGATCGGAAGAACATTTTAGATTGTAAATTACAGGTGGCTGTGACTCTCCTGGAAGCAACCAATGAAAACGCTCGCGCGGTTTCCCTTCCGCCGGGATGTATATCTACATTGAATCATTCATTGAATCTACATGTATCCATGTATATCCATGTATACGTATGCACACCCACAAGTGATATAGTGCATTTTAGTGAATATTATGTAATAGTTTTTCATGACATTGTCCGCATTAATCTGCCTGAACAGAATATAAGTAATATATATTATTTAAAAAAAAAAACATTCTAGAATGGTTCAAATATTCACAGCCAGAACAGGCCAAGTCAAAAAGATGCAAGCAGCATCAAGCAGCTTTCAAATTCAAGCAAACTGTGCGTTTCACTGACAATTCTTGCGAGATCTTGCGTCCGCCTTCCGCAAGGCCCATAGGTGTTGACGCAAGGAAGGGATTGCCAAGAAAAGCATTGCACAGGTCCTCAAGACCAGTGTGCTGGGGTGGCCACTGGGTGGTCAGCAGTAGTTGAAAGTTCTTGACAAGAATCACATGTAATAAGTAATATACTGATACTCTCTCTCTATATATATATATATATATTATAACTATATAATATATTATGTACATATAAAATCAAACCACACTTGACTGTCGTGTGAAAACGTGCCATGGACTTGATCGGCTTCAGCAACCTTCTGAGGCATTCACAGGCCATTTGCAACACGGCTGGCCAGAAAGAACTGAAGCGGATGTGTTGCAAGCTCAGAATCAGAATCATTACCTCGGCCAGACACTGCCAACACTCACGAATTATAATATGTATAATATACATATATAATATTGACTTGTCCATTCTATGGGCCTTTTTGACTCAGAGAGGAGGTGGAACCTGGCGGTAGGTCAGCCAAGAAGCCTTCAGCAAAAGTTGCCTGGTGGAGTATCACATTGTAGCAGCAAATGAGGAATTCCCCCAATACCACGAATCCTGAAACTTCAAAAATGCGGCAGCTTCTCAGACACGTAGCACTGAACGTTGCCATTAAAAGTGAAAGTGCGACTTCCCTGTTTTTTTCAACTACAACATGCGACAAACTTGTAGGATCAAATCTGCTCTCAAGCTGCTCCAACTCCCTCTTGTTTCTCACAGCTGTTTCAGTTCAAGAATTAACATGAAATTCATACAAAGTCGTGAGTGGTTTCATGGGCAGTGGTTCAGAGCAGGTTGGCAGCCATGTCAGAAACATTGTTATTGAGGCTGTAGCAAATTCTCATAGATGTCCCCAAATGTTCACTTGCACATCCACGATCGGGTGATAAGTACAACGAGCGGTTGGCAAATCAAGGGCCACATTTTGTCCTTGAGAGACCGCTGAGGGATTTCCAAAACTCCATCCCCCTTGAGCTGTAGCAAGCACAGCCAAGTGTCTGACAGCCCTTTGCTGCCAGAACTTCCCGGTAGCCACTGAGGAAAGGCAACCATCAGCTGCAGGCAAAAAGCCTCCGACACAAATCAGCAGTACCTAAGAAGCCAAGGAATGTATGGTCTCCCTGCTGGGGAGAGGGAGTGAAGCTCTAGACTCCAAACATCTATAGACATCTTGCAAGATGGCGCATGGAGGCACCATTCCAGTTCTGGAATATGCACTTGATTCATATATCAAAATCCCTTCCCCCTATTACTTAACCCCCAAATAATAAAAACCAGTGTCCGTCTCCAATTTTGGAAAATGTTAGGTTGGCCAATTTGACTTTTAATTGATGCCCTTTAGCCTTTAGACAACAATTTAAAAATGAAGCTACCATTTGTGGGTTTCACCCCCTAATAATAAAAACTACCTGAAGTGTTTATTATTTGGGTTAGGGGGAGAGGATTTTTCACATAGAGTTAACATTCATGGCTGAATTGTTGGTGCTTTCAACCCTTCCTGAAAATAGCTTGAAAAAATATTATCATCTCAATTCAATTGATGAAGGGCTATGAAGGGCTAGAATCGTTAGAATAATTAATCAACAACCAAATCAAGATGAAACATAGGAAACAACCAACCAAATCGTAACCAAATGATCCCATCTGATCTCCTTTCTACATCTTTTGAATTCCAACAAGGGGCTGCCACCAAATGAAGTGGGCGGATGACAGGGGCGAAGCCCAAGGTGGCCGCACTGGTGGAGAAGGGAAGCATCCACAGGGCCGAGAGCTGCATCAACGGCGTGATGACCTCAGATGCAGTGATGCTTCTGTGATGCTGTTCCCACAGGGCCTGCACATGGCAGACATAGACAAATGGAACAGGAAGAGAATGGATTGGGACAGAATGGAACAGGTCCTGTTGGTGTCCTGCTTCCAATTTCAACCCTGCTTGGCTGAGGCAACTGACAGTGCTGGAAGCAGACGTGAATGCACACAATGTACAAAGATACCTCCGACGCAGGCGCAGTTGCATCCAGTGTGGAAACTCCAAACGCTGACAGACCGGGACATACGCAAGACTGGTATTACAGCAGGCAAATGTGAAGTGCACAGAGATGCACAGAGGCAGAGGCAGCTTTGCATCAACAACGCAGCTGGAGTGGGTCCGTGTAATTAGAAGAACAATCTTACTACTTAATTAGACTATAGGTACAGTACTAAATGGTATTGCGCATTATTGCACATATTCTTGCACAACAAATCTTCAGTCTACAATACATGTAGAATTTTGCGTGAGAGCTAAAGGTTCACCCAGACCGGCACAGCTGAGCAATTGTCCGAGTGACGCTGTGAAGTGGAAAAAGCCGCCCACCCCAGCTAGGGCAAGCCGCGTAGAGCTAAGAGACATAGGCACCTCAGTCCACGCAATCTCTCTCCAGGTTACTCAAATGTTACAGTATGTCAAAGTATTCATAGTACTTCCAAATCTGGAGACGGGCTCAGCGGTTGAGGCCCAGGCAGTTATCAGATTGCAAGCTGCTGCCGTGATGAGTGCTACAAAGCCGCTCATCAAAGCATTCTGCTCGGGCGTCAGGCGATCTAGATCCTGTGCGCCGTCATGACAGAAATTCACATAGAAATGCATAGAAACACAGAATGGCTCGAACATTTCTCCAAGCCTCCCTCGCACCATCAAGCGACCAATCCAAAGCTGGCACCTGAGTTGGCACGCGGTTTCACACGCGGCATTCGCCCAAAGCTTGTGACTGTGTGGTCGTCCCGGTTTCTACGCATTTTTAACAACCATGATGGATGGTGGGAAGAAGGTGCTTAATTACTTTGCATCGAATGTCCGCCCCTGAGAACATTGCAACTGATCGCACAGTCTCTTCAAACCTAAGAGCCACGCTTCGGGAACCAGCTGTGTGCCTGAGTTTTCAAGCATCAGGGCGTACGTCATATAGATCCGCATGGCCCATAGATTACAATCTGGCCCTTTGGCTGATCCAAAACCATCCAAACCTCTGCCGAAGTGCATGGCCGCAGCCGTGGTGAGTTTACCCTTCTCAAAGGTTTGGCCGGCTCTTCGGAAATATTATCACCTCAGGAGTGAAGCTCGTAGGGAGCACAAAAAGATCTGGGGATCCACCTGGTTGAATTCAGTATTTCGTTGCCATCTATTTCAATTCAACAACCTTCAACCTACCTTTAAGTACATCACAAATGTATACAAATGTCATGTGTATTTATGCTTTAGCATATATGTAAAGTTATCATGATATCAACAATTCACACAAATAGGTTTGCGAATATTTTCAAAAATGTGAAAAGTGTGCGTGAGTCTACTTGCCTGTTGTGACATGTGTCATGCGTACATATATTTGCAATTATTTGCATATAAATGTGACTATGTCTATCGACCTTTCTTTGCTTCTTTGATTAGTCAAACATTTACACATATCATCCAGCAAATCTAAGTATATAATTAATCCTTATGCATCCTTATGCTACATAATTAATCCAGCGCGAGTTGTGCATATACATCTGTAACCATCCATATAGACCATCCATTATCCATCATTGTCCAAACATTCCAAACGGCCACACCTCCCAGACTGGCCCGGGTTCCCAAGCTTAGCGGTTTGGGCCGCCGCCGCCGCAGGTTGCTTTTTCGCTCTGGAGTGGGCGGTGATGGGTCTACATCCTCCACCTCGGCGAAGGACAGGCCCCTGGAGGACCCGTTGATTATTAGATATGATTAGTCTCAAACTACGTTTTGCAAACATGGACCTGGTGTCAGTTTTCAACCTGGTAGCTATATATGTTTTAATAGTATTAGAAAAACATAACTAACAATTAAGGGAAAAGTAAGCATATGTTTAAACAATGTGTGAATCTGAAGTTCAAGAGAAGGAAGCGAATATGTGTTTCATTGTAGCTGAGAATCTTAAGATTCCGAACAACAAGTAAACGTTTGTGAGCGTATGTATAGAAATAATTTTCCTCGATACTGCAAGCATAAGCATAAACAAACATAAGCCAAAACATTGAAATTCACTTCAGAATATCCGAGGATATGTATATCTCGTTTGTGACTGAAACTGATCAAAACTCGCTTGGTGTCTTTGCCTTCACCACAGGAATTTGGGCTGAACATGGCCGAACATGATGCAATGCTGATTGGAGAATGCTGGCACATTCTCAGCAAAAAAACATAACAATGTCTAAAACAATAGGACATTGTATAGCATGTCAATTGCAGGAGTGGCAAAAATACAGAACTTCGCTATAGATAATCTTCATGTACATACTACAACAAAATTGGGACAGCCCGCATCAGGCGCCGTTTCTTTATTATCTGTTCTTTTGGGGTTCATCGAAAGAGCCACCACTGAAGCATCTTTTTGAGTCTCTCTTGTCTAAGCCAGATTTCGTTTCCTCTGTCTCTTTTCTGATCACTTTCCTAAAATGTTCTTCTCTTGTCTTGTCCTTTTTCAATTCAAATTTGGAGTCCGAAATTGTCCAAAAGGAAGAACCAAAAAATGAAAACATAGCAGAGATAACTAAGACGACATGAAAGAAAATAACAATCATAATTAAATAGACAAAAAAATAGAGAGAGAAACTAGCGATAAGTAATAAAAATAGCCTATTCGTGCTCACCTCAACTTGAACTCGCGAAGAGCACGAAAGCACGACACCCCCTAGTCGTTATCAACTCGCTCTAAATCCTAGAACTGAAAACAGTCGAATAAAAATTAGGGCACACATCAAAAATGATGCAACGAATATCAACGAATGCTCAAATGCATGCTGCTAAAGCAATCACCATCAACAAATTGAACGCAACAAAAGAACAGAGTCATTTATCGACTCATAGAATCTCATAGAGAAATATACAGCTATTTAATATTAATTAATCATAAAATATTGGATAACAGTGGATAACGTTTGGTTAATAACCACTCTTTCGAGCAACCCTAGCCATCAAACAGTACGTAGAGTTTTACTGGCGTAATGAGCTCATATGGATGGGATTGATGGGATTCAATGGTATTCAATGGGCTGCGGGCGCCTTTTTCTAATATATATATATAATATACACAGTTTTATTGTGGACATATATATATATATATCACAGTATACATACACATTGAAAATCATTGCTATATGAATATCCTATATCATTTATTATCATTCCTCAGCCCAGCTAACAAGCAACTAGGACCTAGGAGTTGCTTTGGATTCTGCATGGGAGATCATCGATAGGCCACCAACTGCAACTCCGGGACGGCAGCAGGAGGGCGTATGCAGGCATCCTGAAATCCGAAAAGTGTTTGTTGACGTGACTTTGATTAGCAAAGCATCTGCACAACTGAAAAGCGGTGCCAAAGAAGATGTGTCTGTAGCCAAGCTTCACAAATGACATCGCTCACAGCCCAGCAGCAGGTCGCCTTAAAATTCAATTCATTTCAATTCAACCCAATACAGTTCTGAAATGATCTGAAATGCAGGTCCGATCAGGTCTCCAATATGTTTTCTCTTCTAGCAGCAACCAAGCCACTGCCACTGTTTGCCACAGCCATGCCAAGGATCGGTGTGAGTCCTCAGTCTCACTGCGGCAGACTTACCGCTGCGAAGCTATGCAAGGACATGCAGCTCTTGATGGGAAATCCCACATCCCTGGGTCTTGGTGCCAGGTGATTTCGAGGCCTTGCACTCTTTGAATCCATGATCTACCAGATCTACCAGCAAGCGCCAGTCCCAACGGATCTGGCACCAGTTTGGGCCCCAGCGATGTCCGCAGTTTCCATGCTCAAAACATCAAGAGCCAAGGCAGAACTATTGCCCAGTTCAAGTCCTTGGCATCAACATCAAACCCAAAATCGCACTCCTACACCCCAAATTACTGGCTAAAACAATCTAGCCCCGTCTTCCGGTGACATCCTTAAAATTTGTTGACAGTTGACGTGCCTGCCTTGTGTGTTTTGGATAGGGTCTGCCGGGTTGCTGCACATAGGGGTTGGGTGTGCACAGGGGGGTAGTGCCAAGGTATTCAGCCACCTCTAGGCGGATGGATTCCTAGGGTCCAAGGTTTTTAAGGCAGGGTTGAAAACCTCGGCCTAACATTTTAGCAATTTTGAGGTTCTTCGCTAACCTAGAGGTGAAAACCTTGATCCCAACATTTCAACATAAAACAGCTTACTTTCGCATATGATGCTTAAAACCTTCAGCCCAAGATT
>Ga0126342_10010333_pt1 | contig 16699 bp, 13 predicted proteins | sample Cyp1metagenome_FD_92528 | JGI IMG/M metagenome (GOLD analysis project Ga0126342, IMG submission 92528) | Coral microbial communities from Lord Howe Island, Old Settlement Bay, Australia - Cyphastrea 1 metagenome | ecosystem: Host-associated > Invertebrates > Cnidaria > Coral ... | reverse complement strand
GGTCTCAACTGCCTCAACTGCCTCAACTGCAGCCTCTGTGCTCTCAACTGCAGGCTGGGCTTGTTCGGCTTGTTCGGCTTGTTCGGCCCTGGGAGCTGCATACACAGCTTCCTGGGGCTTGGCGGCCTTGGAAGTCTTGGAGCTAGAGCAACCCATGGCGTCAGAAGGGAACGGGGGTCGCAAGTCTACTGAAGACGCAACTGCACTTGGAGCCCTTTCCCAGGAATGGAGATCGACAGGCTATCTTGGCAGGTCTCAACATCTGTCGCGTTTCAAACTGCTTTTGGCCATAAACAAGAAGGTCATGTTACAGAATCGCCATGACACTGCATTGCGAGGTCAAATGGATCTATTTTCATTCGTGATTCAGTGCAATTTCAAGACCTCCAGCGTATCAAGATTTATCAAGTGCTTTCCAGCTACTGCCTGTTGCAGAATTTCTTTGCTTCCCACATTGGAGGTCATTACCTGAGCCCACCAACCGTAAGCCACACTTCAACCAGCTGGCTTGATGCACCAAGGCATGTGGGGACTCTAAGTGCCGAGCGATAATGGAGTTGTTGAAGCTCACCGTTCTTCCCTGCTGGAAAGAGTAGTCTTCTCAAAAACAACAAATGTGTCGGAAAAAGAGCATGGAGTAATCCATCATAGTCCATCTCTTGGGACAACTTGGTACTTCTTCAAAATTGTCTCAGATGGGGGGGGTTCCTAAAATACCCAAAAATGGATGGTTTATAATGGGAAATCCTATTTTTCAGTGGGTGATTTTGGGGGTAGCCCTATTTTAGGAAACCCACAGATCCCCAGTGAAACAGCCACGGTCATCACCGTGCCTTGCCGTCGGTCAAGCGCCCATCCTCCAAGACCTGCAACAACAAGTTCAAGACCTGGCGGAAAAAAAGGTGTCGATCAATGATGCAGTGATGGAACCTGTATCAGTTATATATATATATACTCTATATATATATATACTAAGTGATGGTATACTATATACTCTATATATTTATTATGGTAGTTCCATTTATATACTAAGTGATTTCATGGATGTTAGACCACCTCAGAACTGTTGGCGGATTCCAGTTTGACCGCAAAGTTTAAGGGGAGTTCTAATCATTCTAACCCATTTTCTGTATCTGTTGCTAGAAGCAAGGGTTCCATCTTTGTGGGTGTTCAAGTTGGACACAGCCCCCAGCCACTAGCCACTGACAATCACTAACAGTGGCCTGGACTGTCACCTTCACTAATTATCAACTGTTAGTGGGTGAGGGGAGAAAGTTGATTATATCATATCAATATCATTCAATATCATATCATTATCGCAAGACTATGATTAGATTTGGGGGGATCTCCTATTCATAAACTCCCCAGGAGTTCTTCATCCACAATTGACATTCCCTGCACGCCTCGGCATGAGCCTTTTCAATTTCGTCCAGCACCACCACGCTGTACGGTTTTCGCCTCGTAGTTTTGCATCGACAAAGGCGACAAATGGAGCTGTGGATTGCTCGGTTTTTGGCTTTACTTGACTAGAAACCCATTTCAAACCATACTCTGTTTCCCCATCAAATGCTAGGGGGCCCTATCAAGTCCACCTACTATACCATGTAATGGTCGATTGTAGTCGATTGCAAGCTGCTGTATTGGAGGCATCCCGTTGCAAATACAGCAGCTTCTTATTCTCGGGGTGCAAACCATTTGGAATTGTGTGTGTGTGTCCCAAAATTGGGACCCCCAATGACCCCCATTACATTGGGTTCTGTGCGTCTCCATACTGAAGTAGATGATACTGCTGGATTCGCAGGGTCAAGAGAAACCATTAGAAACCTAAAGCTTTATCGAAGTTATAAATTATATTAAATTATATATTAAATTATAAAGCTTTATGACTATATGACTATATACTATGATAGTTCACGTTTATAGTTTATATGATTTTATATGTTTATATCAAAGGTTCTGGTCCATTCCATCCATGCCTATCCCCGTCCGGTTCCTTCGGCCTCACAGCTTCAGTGAGCTGGCCACTTCGAGGGTCGTTGTAGCCCACCTCGAGGGTGAAATTCTGGGTGAAAGACTGGGGAAAAATCATGGCAAATCTAGGTTGAACATTGATTGGGTCATTCAAAAACCCAAGAAATGTCGACGAAATCAAAATCTTCAGCCAACTTCAAACCTCTGCAAAGTCCTCTGGAGCTTTCTGTTTCTTCTGAGTCCCGAGGCATACCCAGGAGGCGCGCCAATCAAACGTGACACGCTGTGCGGCTCAGAAAATTCGCTCATGTCCAGGCGGATCATGGCCTGACCGGCGCTCCTCCACGATTTTTCCATGTTTTGCCCCGCCCCCGTGACTTATGAATTAGGGCTTTATGGGAAAACTATGGAAAACTCAACAATATGCACCACATTGCTGATCCCTGCTTCTATGGGCTTTTGTGTGACACTGGCGCCGACCCATCTGAAACACTCCAGAACCAATGTGGGCCTCAAGACTAGGACCGGGAACTTCCAACCAAAGGATGGTGTTCCAATACCAAGACATGGATTTGGGGGAGTAGAGATAGCCAGCCAATACCCTGAAAATGAAGAAAGTCTAGCATAAAACTTGTGCTTGGAGTGTACTTGTTTGACATGACGAGCATGGCAGCATGGTTCAAGAATGTTTGATCATCTTGCCTCAATAGATTCCCCATGAAAAATCAAGAGGAAAACAGCGCCAAAAGCCGCGCCTTGCTGTCCACATAGTATTCCTCTGCCAGCACTCGACAGAGCTGGGTCTTCCCCACACCTCAGATGGTCCAGAAATCCAGAAACCCTGATTCAAATGAAAAGATCCCATGTGACAAAAGATGCAGCTGGCTGGACTTCCCTAGATGTTCATTTGGATTTGAAGACCATATGAGACCATCATACTTTTCAACTGGACGATCAAAGTGTCCACCCACATTCCAAATCAGAACAACATGGAAGTTGCTACGCAGAGAGAGGTGCAAAGCATGACTCCTGGTATACCCAGCACAAAGCGCAAGCCCAGCACGAAGACTAGCAAGTGCCGAAAGTGCACAAGTGACTTGACAAGTGCACCATGCCTGAAGGACCCGCGAAGAAGAAGGTGGCTGTAGGTCGGTTTTGGCCTGGCAAATGCAACCATGGTCCATCATGATTTCCATCGTTTCAGAGTGTGGCTTCAACCCCACTGGGATGTCCGAAGTTGTTTAATTGGCTACAATTGGCTTTAAACAGCTTTTGAAAAAAAGAGGAAACGGCCACCGTGTTAATCATCCGGAATCAAAATCATTGGTTAAAAAAAAACGAAACAACCCAACCAACCAGACACGCTCCATCTTCGCCTGCCAGTCCACTTCGAGCTCGCCGCACGGCGCGCGCTAAGGCACTCACCGCTTCGTCTTGGCCTTAGCGATCTTCGCGTGGTTTTCAGCCATGGACTCCATGGACTCTTCAGAGTGACTCCGCCGTTCGGTCACCACTCAAAACCTGGGATTTCTGGGGATTTCTGGGGATCCAGTCCGACGATCCTCTTGGACAAGATCCCCTCCAGGTTCATCAAGCGATCGGATTCGCCTTCAAAAATTCGATCCACTGGAATTCCTGACCTTAGTTACCCAAAGCCATTGTTCCAGCACGCAGAATCCGTTTGGAATGCCAGTTAGAACAGATCATTGGCTCTAAGTCAACAAATCAACCTGGTGGGATCATATCATGCAAAACTCTCCTCAGAGTTGAATTACAGAATTCAACCAACTTTAGACCTACCGGATTATCAAACCTGGTGGCAATATTCTTTGGGTCAGGAAAGATGTTCTTGATCTTTTTCGATTTAAATTAAATTCAAGAAGCCAACTAGATCCCCAACTTCACGATCTGGTTGTGTCTGATTTTAAACGGCCACACGGTCTGAGCACCAAGCCATTTTGACAGGACAGCGGCCACATCTGCAGCGCTCACCAGTGGTTTGGGCCTAGGAACTCTTTGGAATATCACCCTGTATCAAGAGGATCTTGGCCGTTGGCTTAAGCCTTGAAGGTGGAATACCCCCAATCTGCGCTGATTCTAGGACCCTGAAAAAAGATGGCTCGCAAGTGAAATGAAGATTGGTGGCGCCTTTGAAACTGGTCACGAACAAGTTCCCTCAATTTGAAAGACCAACTAGGACTAGGACGCCAATTTGAGTATCCATACAAAACCTTTGTTACATAGCTTTCTGACTCAGGGGTTGAAAGCCATCAAAGCCTCAAAGCTTAAAAATTCTTGAAATATATCAGTGGGCGCGGTAGTGTCGACCAATCATCTAACACCAAACCCGGTGGCCTTTATTTTGGCCAATGGGAAGTGTCCCCTGGACCCAAATACCCTATGTTTTGCAAGTATTGCTGGGCATGTCCCCATTGGTTTTGCTTATTGCATATTACATACACCGTGGTAATCCAAGTTGCCAACGGGAAAGCTCCAAATCCTGTGGGGAAATATCGAAAAGAACATCTATTCTAAATCTCAAATGGTGAATTTTCCATTGCCAGGTTAAATTACCAAGGCTAATTTCAATCACACGAAAAGTTCCACCCCTTCGCCCAGCTCCCCTTGGTGCTTGGACTGTTCTCCGGGAGTCACTTCTTCGTTGGCCTTACCGGCACGACTTCGACTTGGCTATGTCCATCCTGGTGAGCCACCTCCTCCAATCATCAACTGGCCAGCCTGATCCAGCTGAATCTCCATTCTCCACTGAGCCTAGGAAGGATAGGAGTCGTCAACCCCCAAATTGTCAGTTCGATAAACGTGATGCACCGGTGGATTTAGGGGTCCGTATTCAGACAAAGCCATGTGGGAATTCAGCTTCAATCTCGGGATCTGACCAAGCTACTTGCCTCGTCAATGAGGTCAACGGCCTGACATGGCACGGGGAGGCAGGGGGAGGCACGGTGCATCCCAAGCATCGCCCATCCAACCATCGCCCGCCTTGTCAGGCAGGAAGCGATTTGGTAAGTAGCCTGAGGTTGACAACACCAGTGCCATGTCATGGCCACCAATGGGTGGGTCCTTTGAAGCTTTGGCACACCAGGAACAAAATCAGCTGGTGTCCAGGCCCCTCAAAAACTGGAGGCTTCCTCTCCAGCGATGGTAAAGAACAGCCAATCCAGTGGTCCGATGCAGTATCATTTGCCATGAAAGTCTATGATTACGGAAGCCTGATAGTGAAACACCATGTTACAAAGAGGATGTTGAATGATGTTGAGTTGAGGAAGACTCTGATTCAAGCATTTTCATGTCAATAGTCAAACAGCTGTCAGTAATAATTAGTACTGTAATAATGTACTGACGAATCTTCAACACGAAAATCATCTTTAGTGCTTCTTCAGTATTTATACTCAAAGAGTAAAGCGTAGACTTCCCAGTACCTCTGTCACATCCCTACCAGGTAGTTGGATACATAGATGAGATCAGTTAGAATTTCTTGCCCCATCAACAACTGTGGATCTCTGCTATTGTGCTAATATCCGATTGTGCTAATATCCGACTGAGATTCATGCACAGAAATGCAAATGAAATCCAACAAGAATCCTAACTGCAGCGTTTGTAGTTGATGTCGCGACAATTAACCGAGCCGTGTCCTTCCAATCTATTCCCCCATGGCTTGACTGAGAACATTGACCCCATTAGCAATGAACCTTGGATGCTTCAACTGGGGGAGACCAGAAGTGATATGGGGAAATAGATGGATTTGAGCAAATGCTGTTGAAACAACCCTCAAAGTCACGTCCTAAAAATGAATCGGTTCCTAAATCCCCACTTTGCACATCTGATTAAGCATCAACCAACCATCAAGTCACAGCCTATCTCCCAATTCTTGGAGGTTCGCTCCAAGCAACGCTGTGAGAGTTGCGCAGCTGCTTGGAGCGCTTCCGGGGACAGCAGCACCCCATGATGAGCCTGAAATGCTGTGGAAAGGTTGAGATCTGGGATTGTAAACCAGTGAAAAATGAGGAAAATAAGGATTCTTTGATCCTTGCAAGCAATAAAGATGGCGGTTTGAAAGCCACAATGGGTGTTTACCACACTTCGTCACACAGTGAGACAGTCAGGATGATTTTTCAACAACGTCCATTAGAGTCACCTGGCCGCCGTCCATCATGAACATCTGACGGAATCCACCAGGATCCGACTGGGTTTAGAACGTTGTTGGCTCACTGACTGTTAGTCTCACCCATTTACTAACCTATTACTAGTATATAGAAATATATACATATGTAAATATATATATACACATATGTAAATATATATATATATACACATATGTAAATATATATATATATACACATATGTAAATATATATATACACATATGTAAATATATATATATATATACATATATATATGTGTATGCATATGTATATATATATATACACATATACTTCCTCTATGGCTCCAGCGACCACCAGCCGCAGAAAAAACCGGCACCTCATAGGAGGGTCGCAAGCCATCGAGGACCTCCAAGGTCTCTGCGATGGAAGCTTCCTGGCTTGAAAGTCATGGGAAAACATGGGAAGAGCCATGAAATCCCAATAAAAACCGCCCTATAAAATCCCAGAAAATCCTATGGTTTGTACATGGTTTCATGGCCATATCATGGTTTTTAAACGTGTTTAGCATCATTTATTGCGCTCCATCAGATTGAATGGTCCGAACTTGCAGGCATGTGCCCATCGTTCAGGAATACGCCAGCTTGTGGGTAAACATCCAGGGAATTATGGGAATTACAAAAACTCAAACATGATTGGTTGGCTCTGCAAATTCACTGCTGAGGGAAACGTGGCACAAACCCTTGCACGGTCCATCTTCAACAGTATTTGAGCTGAGGGTAAACTTGCAAGGGATCAATTTATACTGAGGGTCCACATGCCACTTCCACAGCAAGAGCTGCAGCTTGCGTCCTTCATGTTGCAAGACAAAGATTGCTGGTTATTCAAGGATGTCCTTCAAGAAAAAAAACTGGATGCCGTGTATTGAAGCTATTTCCCCCAACCATGACCATCATGACCATCATGGCCATGCAACGCGGCACCTCGCAGTTCACCCGTTGAAAGCGGCGCTCTAAGGCAGCGTCCTTCTCAATGTGTTTGGTGTACCTCCGCCAAGCGACGCTAGGGGAAGAAACCCCAAAAATGCTGGGATTTAAATGGATTTACAGCAAGAAAATCTAAGCCAATTGGGATTTAAATGGATAGCTCAGATAGCAACCGAAAATATGACAAAAAAGGCAGCATGGTTGAGATTAGATCCCCTTCATGGGATCGCAAGATTGGCACCTGTACAGGTATAGTTGAGTAGATAAGTCCTAGTGGAGCACGTACAGATTGTGTGAATGACCTAGAGAATTGCTGTAGACAGTTTTATCACCTCTATCTACGGCTTAGGGGCAACCTGTCTCCAATTGTCAGGATATACGCTACGGCGCTTTGGAAATGCAAGGTGTTGGCATCCTGGATAATTGCGACAGCCTTGCACGATATAATTACATGGATGTGGGTCAAAATGGAAGACCTAGGGGACCACAGATGTTAGTCTAGTTTAGTATTAACCATCCAATTATTGGGGTACCTAATTTTGACCCATACCCACATGTACTTGTAAGATCTTGTAAGTATGTTCAGCCACTATCCGAAGTTCACTGTCTCTTCGTTCCGCAGCCGAACTTGGTACATGTTACTGGAATTGAGGAGAAGATATCAGCCGGACATCATCGGACATCCATATAAACCAGAATAACTCATGAGGTCAGGTGAACAAACCAATGGAAAATCGCAGAGAGATCCTAAATCCTGACATATCATGACTATGTGAAGCGATCTTCAGGACCATGGCGCACTCATCAGCAGTGGTAGCACCAATCACTTGCAACTCCCCCCGCGCTAAGGAGGGTTTCAACAGATTGGCAGCATCCATGGAGGAGTCAGCACCTGCCGGGAAAGGAAAGACGTGCGAACGTGGACTGTTCGTGGCAAACCGCAAGGGTGATATGACTCATATGACTCTCAAAACTAGGGTTACATAAAGCAAAACTAGGGTTACATAAAACTTTGGATTGCATTTTATAAGGAAAATCTGCTATTTGGAACAGGTAAAACTCGCCACGCTGTGTTGCCACGGTCACGGCTTTGCCTGCCGCCCCTGCACCAATGATTTGATGAATCCTGAGCTGATCGTTCGCCCAAATATGGACAATCATTGTGGAAAAAATCGTGACAACAATCAATAATTTTATCATAATTGGATCATAATCATGAAAACTATACTAAAAAAGTACTTGTTTGTGGTCCTACTAATAATGATGATAATACTGAGAAATGATAAAATGATACTAAAGATATTCATAATAATATATAATAATTACTGATAATACTGATAATAACAGGAAGATGAGGACATCAAAAAAAACTGTAAATTGTTATCATCAGTATTATTGAATTTAATAACATGATGATATGTAATATCAATGGATTGGTTTAAGGGAACTTTTACAGGAAACCATGGTTTTTACCATTAAATATGGGGGGTTCCGGTTCAAATTTTCCCGTAAACCAATCCATTGATATTACTATATACTGATAAGAAGAAACTTTGCTTCAGCAGATCCCATCTGATCTGAGTTGCTCATCAATGAAGATGCAAATGTCTCGCTCGTCGCTCGTCACCTCACTGATGACCTTCTTGAGACCTGGAGCAGCTCTCAACGGCCGCTGGGATTGATATGTAATTAATTTGGATATATGGGGATATATGTGCATATATATATGTATATATATATAAGAGAGATGTATTATATTTATATATATGAGAGATGTATTATACATAGACATATATGTATATATGAGAGATGTATTATATATACATATATATATATATGTATATGTGTGTGGAGTATGTGTATATATATAATATGTATGTATATATATATATATATGTACATTATACATGGGGTATGTATATATATATATATGTATAGATATACACGGCATATGGAGTATGGGGTATGTAGCTAATAGTTGATATTCAAGGGATTGTTTTAAAGGAAGTCTAGAGGAAGCCATGGTTTAAAATCATCAGGGGGGTCCTGCAGATTTTATCATCATTCAATTATATCCAATTCTAAAAAGTATTCAAGTAAACTCTTACTCGTATTCCAAAGCTGATCATACTCCAAACAAAAATAGCTGGGAATGGCCAGAAATATTCGTTCCTGCTTGGCAGACAAAAGGAGTCCTAACAAGTAACAAGTCAAATCCTCAATCTTTCTCAGAGCACTTGTCTACTAGTTTCACCATTCATCCCTCAGCAATAGACGTCTACAAAGTCATCCTTGAGCCTCGGACGATCCTCAAATTCGCCGCGGTACTTGGTACCAGCCTTAGGATGGGATGGTTATTGGCGGGATGGGATGATATGGGATGGTTATTGGCTCGTTTCATGTTCCGCGCTTTGGCCGATGTCGGGTTTTTCTTCAATATCTTTTGAGTGGAGAAAGTTGCCAAAAGCAAAGAGAACGAACATGCTCTGAATCGATTGGATCAACAGGTGAAATCTTAGGCCATGAAACACCTTTAGGTTGGCCAAAAAAAAGTGTTTCTATATGGATATGCCGCACATTCTCAGCATTTTTCGGCCAGGGCATCGGCATCCCAAGGCCCCCGGCCACCAGTTGTCCCAGGTCCAAGGAGTACAGCTGCTTCCCACGCAACTTTGAGGGCACCTGGCGCGTTAAGCCGCGAATTCTCAGACGCTGAGGTCCGATTCGAGTCAACGTTGAGGTAAATCCAATCGGGATGACGTGTATCTGTATGTATGTATAATATATATATATATATATATATATATTGTACATAGGTGACATTAGGTACAACATGTATGTATATATATATATGATACTATAAATTCCCATGACCCATGGAACTGGACCCGTTCAATATTTTGATCGCATCCTGCCTGTCCCTGCGCGATCCGCTGTGCAAGGCCCTCCACCACAGCCGTTTTCCCCACACCCGGAGGGCCAACGAGGCAGGCGTTGTTCCTTGGGTCACTCGATTGGAGATCATAATCTCGGGGTTCAACATGAACTGGAAATATCTGGAAATAAGCAATCAAATCACTATCGAATTTCTTCTTTCGCAAGATCTTTATGATTATCTCTTTGAGGCCCAACTTGCGCTTCCGAAGCAGGATCTGAATGATGCGCTCCATCTCCTCTTCCCGGCCTGGGAGTTGGGCTGAGTTAGAGTTGGTGCAGCCAAAAGGTCAGAGTTTCCAGAGGACAAGGATCAACATGTTGCCAGGATTATTAAAGTATGCCTCAAGAATGTCCAACCTTCATCCAACGCACTGCCTAAATGAGAGCCTAGCTGCATCAAGATCACGATCCTCTGTTGGGACTTAATGTTGGTTTCTCAAAAAAAAATTGAAGGATCAAACATGGATAAACATGGATATAAACCCATAAATTACATTTGATTCATGGCCCTTATGGCCATGGGAAATTTGTGGAACTGGATCTTGGTTTCACCATGTGCCGATGGGCTTTTTTTTCGGGCTTCCCAGTTCCCCCTTTCCGAGGTCATCGCCCACCACGGGATCCAACAAACCATCCATCGCCATCTGCCTGTCCGATTACCCTCTGGTAATTTAACATAGCTATGGAAAATCATCATTTTTAATGGGAAAATCAAGAAAATCACCATCTTTAATAGGTAAATCAACTATAAATGGGCCACCTCCCATAACTATGTTAAATTGCCAGAGGGATCCAGAGGGTATATCATGATATATCATGTGTATAGCTGAATGATCCTGAATGATCCTGAATGTATATCTCTGCCTGTGCTGGTTTCATTTACGATGGATATTGTGGTTTATGCCTTTTATTGTTTTTCAAAATCATATGATCTACAGTATATGTTTACAGATGCTGTGCATGATACATGTGCCCCGGTAACTACCACGGTGGCATTTGAGAAGGGCTTTCCCATGGTTCACCAATGAGCTCCCCGCGTGAGATCAGTGGCCACTTGATCCAAGGTGAGATCAGAGTCTCCCTTGTCATCTGCCTAGCGCCAGTTGCGCTGGAGTCATGCTCTATCACAACCTGGGAAACCTGGTTGTACAGTACAATCCCTAAGAATCCCTAAGAGACATTGGGTGGGTTCACAACCTCCATCACATGATGCGCTGGTTGTCAAGCGACATTGTTCTTTTCAGGTCATGGCCACATCATGGACACAATGATTGTGAATCTGCGGGCAATGACAGTAAATCCAGGGTTGGGCCCAATCTTTCATAATCCAGGGAATAGTTGATACAATGATGTCAAAATGCATTTTCATAATCTTTGAACGCTTTTCAAACAAGTTGACCCTTTCGGCCGGGACTGGTTTTGCATTTTTTCCGTGGACTCATCTTGCTGGGGGGCCAGAACACCGGGAACCCGGTATCAACCGTTGCCCCAGTTGGGTTCCACACCCCAACGGCGGCCAGTTGCCGCTCATCCACTGGAGCGGACCTGGCCATTGGCCAATTGGGCAAGGTAGAACATATCGAACTGGGGAATTGACAAAGAGATGAAACGGATTCTGAAATCAGATGTATCAGCTGCCATAAGTCTTTCTGAGTTTTTGTTGAACATATCAAATTATTAACAGCTGACTCAATTGACTCAGTTGACTCACTCACTTAACAGATAATCATATTGCGATATCAACAGCAACTCAGGTGACTCAGTTGCCCATCAGTCTGCGGCCACTTGGGATCAGTGTTGCTGGGCCACCGGGCATCTCTGCTAAGACGGAAGCTTTCAATGCCTCCTCCGTCAGCCCTAAACCTGTTCCAAGGAATGATGGCTTGACGCAAGTTGCAAGTGGACGTCAAATATCATGTCACAATATTATATACCAAATTCACACATGTACTACATGTATACATATATACATGAAACACATATATACATATATACATAATGTATATATATATATACACATTATGTGTATATGTATATATGTATAGTACCATTTAATTGCCGTTACATATGTATATATAAATATATACATTTATCTATTTGTTTATTTATCTATAATATATATATATGTATGTATACATGCATGTTGGAGAGCCCAAGTTCACATGACATATATTTTTTTGACGCACTTTACAGATGACATGGGAGTTATGCATTTGATTTTTCACTTTGCACATGACATGGGAGTTTGCGTTTTTTGGGTATATCCGACTACTCCTATGACATCTGCAGGTACTATATGGATAATTAATGATAATTATATACATGAGTAAATCAAAATCTAGTACCCCTGTAAACACATTGGTTTTCACTAGTTTAGTGAACGTGGTCACACAATTTGGATTTGATGGTCTCAGCACGTCTCACTAGCAGTTGCACATGCATTGCAACTGGTTTCAAAAGTTCACAAAAGGCTGGATGGTCAACTCACAAGAGAAAACAAAGGCAGAATTTTGCGGTTTGCACGACCTGGATCAATAGAATTGGCAGTCACTTTGCGCTAATGAACCAACCTTCCAGGCACTACATGTACTTGGTCCTCGTACATGTCCCACATCCACCGTTCTTCCTAACCAACCATGGCCCCAACTGGCCTCTGAGCATCACCATCCCACCACTTTGTGCCAAGGGAGGTTGGCCTGGGATGCTCCGCATGGGCGTCACGTGGAGAGTTGACATTTCAAAATAATTCATTAGGTAGCTCCAAACTTGGATAGTTCATTTAGATTCATTTGGGTAGAATATGGTGGAATATGATACATGGATATACATGGCCATTGAGTCTTAGATTTTGAATTACGATGTCAACCCCGGATCAATACACCCTGGTTGATTGATTAGGATTGATTAGGTGGGTTCCGGCCTAATAGTATAATAGTGATCATCCGCGCCGTAAATAGTACCCCCCGATTCAACAGCCCATGGCAGCATCCCTGGAGTTGAGTTAAATCCTCGAGATATCCAAATAATTACCAGCAAACATCAACCAACTGTTACAGGTTTCAACATGTTTCAAAAGCATTGAAATACATGGAAACACACATCACAAATCAAACCATCAAAGGATCACTTTGAAAAACCGCGGGACTTCAGCAGAGTTTACAGCTCGCAAGCCAGGTGACAGAGGGCCAGCAGCAATTGCTCGCAACCGATTTCGGTGTTGCCAACACTGTCCGCCTGCTGGGCGCAAGGGGTCTTGAAGCCAAGAAGCTCCGTCAAAAAGAAACATCTGTGTGATCATTCAGCCATTATCATCATCATCATCATCACCATCATCATCATCATCACCAGCATCATCATCATCATCATCATCATCAGCGTCACCATCATCATCATCATCATCATCGTCATCCTCATCATCAGCGTCATCATCATCGTCATCGTCATCGTCATCGTCATCCTCATCGTCATCGTCATCATTATCGTCATCGTCATCATCATCGTCATCACCATCGTCATCGTCATCGTCATCGTCATCATCATCGTCATCATCATTGTCATCATCATCGTCATCGTCATCATCGTCATCGTCACCACCACCATCATCATCATCACCACCATCATCATCATCATCGTCATCGTCATCTTCATCATCATCTTCATCATCATCATCATCATCCTCATCATCACCATCATCTTCATCATCATCAGCGTCACCATCGTCATCATCATCGTCATCATCATCATCATCATCATCGTCATCGTCATCGTCATCGTCATCGTCATCGTCCTCATCGTCATCGTCATCGCCATCGTCATCATCATCGTCATTGTCATCGTCATCGTCATCGTCATCATCATCGTCATCGTCATCGTCATCATAATTGTCATCATCGTCATCGTCATCGTCATCGTCATCGTCATCATCATCATCATCATCATCATCATCATCATCATCATCATCACCAGCATCATCATCATCATCATCATCATCATCGTCATCGTCATCGTCATCGTCATCGTCATCGCCATCGTCATCGTCATCGTCATCGTCGTCATCATTCCCCAACCAAACTGGGACCAGGTCGCAACTCGTTCCAGTGACCCAACCACCAACCACTTGCAGTGCGCACATTGGCCGTGTCAAAGAGCAGCCGAGTGTTCTCGCTAAAGGGCAAGGCACCGCTGCCTGTTTCAGGTATACATTCCATCATGCCTGAGGTGAATCTGGGGTGCCAGTTGTGGCTTTCAAGTTCAAGAGTCTCCCAGGTCATCTGAAAAGACTGTCAACTTTTAAAGTGAGCCAAACTTTAAGGCATCATGCCTAACTGAGAGTGGGATGATGCATTTTGAATGAAAGAGGATACAGTATACTGTGTATATGTGTATGTTTATGTATATATAATGTGTATATATATATATATACGGTATATACATACATGCATATCACAATTCGAGCGGAATCAGGAACGTGTTGTACTTGCAAGCTGCAACAAATTGCAGCTACTTCGGCTGTTGATCAAGCAACTAAGGCGGATTTCATCCTACTTCACAATGAGTTGATGCATCAAATCAGCCCGATCATCTAAGTGCGGCCTGCGCTATCCGTTTGATTCTTTCAGCTTTCAGGAAGCAGTGGCTGTCAGTGGTGTCTGAGGAGAGACTTTGAGCAAATCATTCTCGAGTGCCACTATCCGAGTAGACTCTTTCACTTAAAGACAGACCCACATTGAGATAGAAGGAGTGCGTACTGTACACTCATCTCGTGCTCGCATACTGTACACTTCCTTTTGCTTGCTATACAGTTCAAAATTAAGTTGTCTCAAAATGCCCTGTACACAGATGAGTCTTGAACGCAGGACAGTGCACATGGCATGACCCGCAAGTTGGACAACTCTGCCCCTTCTGTCCCAGTCGCCAGATCTCTGAGGACTGCTTCGAAACTAGCAGCAAGAGCAGCGCTATGGTGTCGACGATCAAAGTCGAGCAGTTTTCAAACTTAAACCCATCAAGCTATCCCTGAAAATCCGTTCATCCATCAGTCGCAGTTTCTCACTGATCAACGGTCTGAAATCCATCTGCGCCAGAATGTCGCGCTCCACATCTATGCCAGGTGCAATCTCTGTCAGCTCTAAACCATGCTGGGTCAAAGTAAACACACATCGCTCCTGGGATCTGCTGGGGTCAAGCAAAGGCACAAATTGAAAAATGCTCGCCATTGGCATGGGAATACATATCGTAAACTGTAGTTATGTACATACATATAATACGTGTATGTATGTATATATATATATATAATGCGGCTCCGCCGGCTCCCCACTAGTGGCTTGCCCTACGAGCGAGCCACTAGAGCTCTATGGTGAGGGGCGCCCCAAGCCGCGAGAGCTTTTTGGATGGAATTCGGGTCGCTCATAAGCGTCTCCAAGAGCATTCCCCCCCCCCGTTTTGAGGGTACCCAAAATCGGAAAAAAGTGCTGTTTTGACACATTTTTCAGACGATATTTGGCTTTTCGAAATTAACAAAGTGCTGTAAATTACAGCATGTTTGTGTTTTAATTTTGCGGGAGCAATGCAAAAACGGAGAAAATGCTGTAAATACCAATACTTTTTAGACTAGAGATGGACAAAACACTGCAAATACCAGCGTTTTTGAAAGCAAAGCAAAAAACACACCATAAATCACAGCATTTTTGGCGAGTTGATCGCCAAAAATGATGGTATTTACACGGTTTTTGCACTTTCAAGAAAACGTGGAAGGCACGAAACACTGTAAATAGCGGTGTTTTGGCTGCTTTTGGACGCCGAAACGCTGGTATTTACGCAGTTTTTGCCCATGACGGCGACAAACCCCTGTAAATTACAGCATTTTTGTGCACTGTTTGAATTATTGTTTTGTCTTGATGAACGTTAAAATTTACGCGTGTTTCAAAAAATCGAAGATCGTGACGTGAACGAAACCCTGTAAATGACAGTGTTTTAGCCACTTTCGAAGACTAAAACTGTAGTATTTACGCGGGTTCTTGCCATCTGACAGCGCAAAATGCTGTAAATTACAGCACTTTGTGCGCTGCTTATGTTCAATTTTTGAACGCGCGATGCTTTCACATGTTCTTGGCATTCTTTAACAAGAAACGGCGTTACAGATTGAAACTATACGACAGTGTGGCCCGAAAGAAAGCTGGAGGGAGGAGACGAGAAGATAGTACACAAGAAAATATGATGATGCATGCTGCTGGTGAGGAGCTTTTACACAGACGCATTTACACACAGAAGCTTTTATGCACAGAAGCTTTTACACCGAGAAGTCTTTATACAGACTGGCTTGTACACGCAGAAGCTTTTACACAGAGAGAAATCTTTACACAGAGGAGCTTTTACGCACGGAAGCTTTTACACAGAGAAATCTTTACACTAAGGAGACTTTGCACACAAACGGGTTTACACAGAGGAGCTTTTACACACAGAAGCTTTTACAGAGAGTGATTATACACACAGGCGCGTTTGCACACAGAAGCGGTTGCACAGAGAAGCCTTTTCACAGGAGCTTTTACACACAAGGGCGTTTACACAGAAGCTGTTACATACAGACGCTGTTACACAAAGAAGTCTTTACACAGAGAGCTTTAACCCACAGGCGCGTTTACAGACAGAAACTTTTACGCAAAGAAGTCTTTACACAGAGAGCTTT
>Ga0126342_10010332_pt1 | contig 16699 bp, 13 predicted proteins | sample Cyp1metagenome_FD_92528 | JGI IMG/M metagenome (GOLD analysis project Ga0126342, IMG submission 92528) | Coral microbial communities from Lord Howe Island, Old Settlement Bay, Australia - Cyphastrea 1 metagenome | ecosystem: Host-associated > Invertebrates > Cnidaria > Coral ... | reverse complement strand
TGTGTTATATTATATTAATCTTTAATTAATGTTATGATTTGTTGTCATGTTATATTAGTTTATATTATAGTTTAAAAACACATTATTGTTTACATGTTATATCATGTTATATTATATATTATTTCATATTATTTTATAATTATTATATGACATTGTATCATATTATATTACATGTTATTATATAACATTTAACATACCATATTATATTGCATGTTATTATTTAACTTTAAAATATGTCAAATCATATTATGTATATATGTTCTATGGGTAACCGACAGCATGAGCGGAAGACAAAGAGGAGTAGGTAGTGAACTTGGGATATTCAAATTATTGTGTGAAAACCTTCACAACCGATAGGGGACCACCCACTTTGATCATGTTCTTTGCGATATATATATATACATATATATATATATATATACGCGGCAATGTAGGCACACATACACATGCCCTGCAAGTCCCACTATCAAATACATGCACGACCACTTCCAGAAACACACCGCCAAATGTTTAAACGCCTATTGATCAATCACTTGGCCGCACTCCAGCTTGAGGAAATTTTGAAAAACAATGCTCATGATTGCTCATACGCTCTCACGATTTCTGGTGATTCTGTTGCGTGATGGACTGTAGCGCTTATTATCGCACTTGTACATGTACCACCTTTGGATTGCTGCCTTTGGATGCCTTTGGGGCCTAACCCAACTTACTCGACTTAGTCGACTATCGCTCCGTGGTGCCACGCACCTCGAGGGATGCCGCATCGAATTCTGCATTGTTTGGCATATACGTAGAGACAATTTAGGTATATATAATATATACACACAGATTCACAGATATATATATATATACAGTATATATACATATATTATACGATATATATATATATGTGTGTGATTATAATTATGCGCAATTGTCCACATATAATGCACATTGGTTTGCATGTACATGCACTTGTTCATTCGCAGTCCGGTTTCAGAAAGAGTTCCAACAATGGCGCGTTGCGCCAGGTGTTCTTAGTTACGTCTTCTGTGCTGTGCTTGGAAGTCCAGAAGGTGCGACAGCGCGTTTGATGTTTATTGGTGAATGTTTGGTAAACCCAGTAACCCCAAATGTTTGATGGTTGATATATCCACCATTATCCACTGATTTCTCGCGAAATTGCGGATGGATTAAACGTGAATCTCATGGATCCAGAAGAAGTGAATCTCATGGGATTGGATCAGCAAAGGATGATCAACTGCCCCCGGAAAACCCTTAGCAAACACACTCCTACCCTTTGAATTTACCAGCTTGCTGTGGAAAGTCCCCACTGTCAATATGTAAATCATGGCAAATCATCGACTCGAAATAAATGGGCCATTGTTCATATAGCAATATAATGCAATATATATATACACATGTTAAATGTCCAGAAGGTGAATGGATCATGTTTCCGTCGCTTGGTTTAGTTTAAGAAGACGTATTTGCTGGTCAAGCATGGACCGAGGTTACGTGACTGATTTGTTGGACCCACATGACCACCGAGGCAGCAAATTTGGGGGCCAATCAACCCCAATTTTGAAAGTCTGCGCGATCCTCGAGTCTTTGGTTCGAACATCATCCAATATCTACCTTGAAAGCATAAGTATATAATAGTTGTTTCTATATTTCTTGATTATAATACACATATGCAATCATTCAGATCAGACATGATCTAACTAGCCAACATCCCGTTGCGGGATGTCACGCCATGTCACGCCATGAGGCATCTTCAATGTCCCCATGAATTTGGCCCTCTTCAGCGGCATCACCTTGTTGGCGTGCACAGCGAAACGACAGCTTGAACGCCACGAGCGCTATTCCATGTTGCAACTCATCAACGAGAGGCCGATGGCACCTGGAAGATGCGGGTCAGAACAGGGCAACCATGCGATTTAAACCTCCATAGTCCATAACTTGAAATATGGGGCTCCTATATAAAACTATGATGGTATTATGATGAGATACATCCACTGAGTTCAGTAGAACTGGAAGCTGGAAGGGCGGAGGACGTCGCACCGTTCAACATCTATAGTCTACAGGTCTTGAGATTGTCAGTTTCCTTAATCATGAGCATTCCTGAGGCTGTCTTGCGAAACCGCTGTTACCACATCCATCTTGGCTCAAGTTATACTTTTTTGATGTGCGACTTGTTGCGACTGGGCGGCCATGGAGGTCTATTACGTCCCAGTTGCACTGCTGGGCTCCCTGCCCGCCACATTCTCTTTGGTGCTGGCGATCTTTTTTGTTCAACGCCTCGTCCCCGCCTTGCGGAGGCACATGCAGGTCAATTCACCCGAGATCCCGTGCCCAAGCTTGGAAGAGATCAGAGGCTTCCACCGTGAAGTGCCAGTGCTTCCATGTACAAGTGAGGAGACGTGCACCATTTGCTTGGAGCAACTATCACCAGGCCTCAGGGCCCCCGGGGGCCCAGGGGCCCCAGGGCTAATTGGAAGAGAATACTAGGGCGAAGGTTATCCCATAGGATAATTATGGATAATTACATAGTTATTTTACGCGTTATATAATTATATATATATATATAGTAGTTAGCAATTATGATTGAACCAGTGATGCATGCGAGTGAATAGATGTATGAACTGTATGAACTGTTTCTTTCGTTTTGATGCAAGATATCTGGCCATGCCCAGGCGAAACCTGTCGGCAGCTGCCCTGCAAGCATGGCTTTCACCCAGACTGCCTGTACACCTGGTGGGAGCGATGTCTTCAATCAAACCAGCGGAAATCCACAGAGCGGAAAGCAGGGGTGACATTCAGATGCCCAACATGTCGCTGGGAAGTCGTTTTGCACATCCCATGGCAGAAGTAGACGGTGCAGTGTCGTTTTACTTGGATGTATGTCAATATCCATGTACGCGTGTGGTATGATTTAAACTTGTTAAACAAAACATGTTATAAAGCGGAAGCTTTGCATATATCATCAGTCCCTGATGGAGTGGTGCAATCTACTAACACCGCTGGGTTTGAGCAACATTTTAATGGACTTTGGGTCAGAAACCATCAGCCATATCTTCCATGGGGGCCGGACACACCCATATTTGATTCAAACAAGACGGACGACTCAATTCAGAGTTGCTGCTGCAACATGGAAGCCAAAATCGAGGTACCAGTGGGTGACTCACAATATGGGGCATTTCACAAACAGGCGGGCGTTTCTGGTCGTCTCAAACTATAAAATTGACCCATCTGTGTTTCAGGGTTGATGGTTCTGACGTGTTTTGACACGTTTTGACCCAAAATCCGTAGTTTGCATTTTGATAATTTTGTTATTTTTGACTGCCTTTTTTGTCCCCATGGTGCCCTTGCCATCTCAGGTAGACAGAAACCACAGTGCTTGAGCCCGCCTGTCTGAAGCTTCCTGGAGCATCGCGCAAAGTTCCTTTTTAACTGATGAAATAGCAACCCCAAAACAGATAGAAAAGTAGTCTATCACTATTGTATATCGGATTTCACCTTTTATCATTTTCTATCGCTGGATTTTTTTACCAGCTTTTGGTCGTACCACAGGATCAAGTCTCAAGGGTCGGACCGATGTTTGATGATGTTTTTGTTCATTTGAACTGGTAAATATTGCAGATACCCTTCAAGATTGTGATATCCCAGCATTTGCTGGTGAATCTCGAAAGTCTTCCGGCCATTTCCAGCCACAATCAAAAGCCATCACGCACTGAGATCGAATCAGGAGGTAAAGTGACGTACAGTGATGTAAAAAGTGTCGCACCGTGTCGCACCATTGGCTTTACCATTGAGTTCTGCAATTTTGTGATGCGAACGAATGCTGACATTCCAATTCATACCTCGGAGAAACCCGACGAGTTGTGGACAGTTGCATTTTTCCAGGTTTGCCCTGGTTTGACCATCGGGGTTCGTTCTACCTGAGCAATTGCCGATTTTCCGATAAGAGTTGTGCAAGATCCAACCACCTGGGTAAACCTTGGTTGGGTAGATAGCTAGATTACTGTAATTGTTGGATGATTTGGTAATGTGAAGTATTGCGAGCTATAAATAATTAACACAACGCCTTGCTCTACGTAGACGTGTGAATATATCACAATGTAAACATGGTTTAGGGGTGTAAGAAGGAGATCCAAGATAACCCATGGCAAGTATGACAGGTGGAAACACCGAGTTAGCCATACTTAGTTTGTGGTCTCAGTTTCTCTGAAGGATGTATACTGTGTATGTGTGCCTCATTTAAAGAGGATGAACCCCATGGGCTACAAACATTTTACACAGATGATGTTAAACCACAAGCTAGTTCTGCAATGCCCGTTTTCTCGCTGATCCTTTGACAAAGAAGGATTTTGCGGTGTGTAGATCGTAGAATTGTGCACCATTCGGCCTTTCCGAACAAGGTCGGCTACTGCAGTCAATAGCGTTGCAGGGAAAGTATAGTTTAATTAATGCTGAAAGATCAACCTGGACAAACTTATCACAATGCATCTTATACTTATGACCTGCTTGGTGGTTTGAACTGTTGTGCATGTTCCATTTTATTTGGGGTGACGATACCCATTGCATGACTGATATTTGTCAGCGTGAAACCACCAGTGGCACTAAAGGACCTCACAAGAACGATTTTCATTTTATGCAGAACAGTCGCTGCTTGTGACTATGTTCCACAGAGAGAGAGAGAGAGAGAGGAACAGAGATATGCAGAACTCGTTGTAAAACATTGCCAGGCGGCTCCGTGTTTCCATTTTTGTGTGACTTACTCCAGGATGTTCCGGAGCTTTGTGCAGATTTGCGAAAACGATGTCTATGGCGAGCGCATGTTCCATGGGCCTGATGAGCCAATGTTGATGGAAGATCATTGCGTTTCCGCAGCTGCAGACAATCAAATACGCTAGACAGAAGTTTGTAGATAGAAGTCACCCCATGTTGCGCTCTGACATGGAGTTGACAGAGCAAAACTGGTTGGTGGTTTCAAACATTTATTATGTTCCATAATATATGGGATAATCCTTCCCATTGACTCTCATATTTTTCAAGATGGTTAAAACCACCAACCAAAAAAGGGTTGCCAAATTCATATCGTCAGAGGCACCTTCGAGAAAATACTCGAGGGCCGCTGTGGGCGTGGGCGGTGGTGCACATCACCAAGTCACAAGTCGCAAGAGCTCACAGTTGGCGGAGATCATATATCCCTGGCAGATACATACATATAAATATATAAACACATAATATGATATGATATATATATATATATATACATGCAGATATACATATATATATATACATATATATATATATTCATACAGTAGTTACCTGTAGTTACTTGTATAGCTCATATAATATACATATACATTTTACTCTACACGCAGGGTTTTTGCATGTATCGTCGCGCAGATCCATGATTGTTTTGTTTGACCTATATGATAAGGTACAAGATGTTGGATCAGATGTTTCAGCGAGTCGTTGCAATGAAATAAGACACTTGATTTTGAACTATGCCCCAGTATCAGAAACAACATCCATAACATATTCCCATATATACATATATGATTATATACTGCATATATATATATATATATTGATTTATCAAATTATTTATGTATTCTATATGTGTATGTATATGTGTATGCCGTATGTATATGTCTATGTATATGTTACCGTGTATATATATATATATATACATATGCATATATATATATATGAAACGGAAGTACACATCCTTTCATCTGCCGTGATTTAATCTTTCGATCGCGGCATTTCAACAGGGCCCAAGGTGCTCGACCACTATGAACCAACTATGAATGGCTATAATGTTGGTTTTAATCAGCATTAACCATGGATATTCCCATGAAATCCATATTTTTGTGGGTTTTAATGGGATTTAGTGGTGATTTAACCAACAAAGATGGGGATTTAATGGTGATTTCATGGGAATTCATGGGAATAGCCATGCTTAATGTTGGGTAAAACAATGCAAATGGTGATGACTGGGAGATGGCTTATGACATTGTTTTACCCACATGACATTGTTTTACCCACATTAACTGTATGCAGCGTTTTCAGGCTCTCATGAATCAGATTATTTTCAGATGATTATCAGATTGTTATATTACTTACATATCCAGAACTTTTCCCATCAACTGGTTCTTTCCCTCAATCCACTCTGAAAGGTTGCCTATAAATTTGGTGTAAGCAGATGTTTCTGAAAACCATTTTCAGACACAGCCATTTTGACATCAACCAGGGGGGTTCAACAACCAATAGCTGAAGGATTGGGTGTGTCATGAACCAGTGCTGCATGAGGAAGCCCGCAAAGTCATGGATAGAAAGCTGATTAAACCTGGATGTTAAAAGGGCAATATCGTGGATATATATATATAACATTTATCCATCTTGGAAACACGTTTCTATTTTCTTTGTGATTACTAGAACGTTTTCATTTGTTTTCCTATCATTCGAATATCCTTGGGCTATTCATGGCTGCCACGGCCTCAGGGTTCGTCGCTTCGAGAGTGACTTCAAGTTGGAGCAGGTCAGGACGGGATATCATGGTTCGATTGAAATGGTTCCATCACTTCGGAACATTTTCAGTTTGTGTTGTTTTTTTTCCTCAGGTGTTCCTCAGGTTTTTTGGGGAAAATAATTGGGTGGCCAATTTTTCCTCAGTTTATTGTTTTGAATACGTATATATATATATATTTATGACCGGCTGCCATTAATCCCTGCCCATTGTTGGCTCAGCAAAGGCAACAAAAGATCACCCCAGGCACCAGCTGAATTATAACCCGAGTATCAAGTAGCTGGGTGAGGCCTCTGACATCAATTTCCTATATACTTAACATGAATCACTAAGTAGTAGTGACTACAGTGGCATGTGGCATGTAGATGCATGTAGCAGTATTTTCATCATGTTGTACTTGTTCAATTCGCGGTGAACATTTGGGCCATTTGGATACTTCTTCCAAATATATCCACTGTATTTCCAATTCGCCGCTCTCTTCCTGATCAAACCCGGCACCAGTGGTTGCCACACAAAATGAGTCCTGGCACTTCAGTCATGATAGAGATTTGAAACGTGGAATCAGTATGAATCAGTATGATTTTGCGTGCTATACATGAATTCTATTGAATTCTATTGCATTATATGGAGCTACATGTTTGGCTGCTGGTTTCATATATATATATACGTATATATCTCCCTCTGCTGCATGTGAATATGTGTATATCAGAATCGCCCCTCTTACGGCTGATTATCCAAAGAAAAAAACAAGCTACCACAGCAACCAGCAAATCATAGCACCCCCTCCCAAAAGAAAGAACATCAGTTGGCGCTAGGATTTTATTTGCTTTGCCGTTGTTTGGGGGGTGCTACATTTTGTCTAGTGTGTTCCGCCCAAGAATAAACCACACCCAATGCTAGGTTTATGGCATCGGGTTTGCCAAGTCGTTTATATCATGTTATTTCTCCCATGATATTCCATAATTATTCCAATTATTGTTCCATTTTTGCTGACACTGGCGCATGGCATATCCTTTCATATTAGTAAAGCAACAGTAAACCATCCAAATCTACCGTAAATAACGGGTGGTATAGTATGAAACATCAAATTATGGGTGCTTCATGGAATTGCTTTACTACCATTATAAGCAACACTATAATTGGTTTATTCACTATTACTAACACATACTAACACAATTAAATGGGTTTACCATGTTTATTAGCCCTACGATGTGGGACCACCAAACGATAGATAAGTTGGTGGGAATAACTCCAATAACAATGGATTACGCATGCTTTGGGGGCTTATAAACCAGCAAAATCACTGGGGTGGCCCACATTGTACATTGTTTGGTACATATTTGGTTTATTGTATTATTTTTGCAGAACCATTAAATTGATTTACTATGGTTATGAACCTTACTGTAACAACGTTTAAATATGTGGAGGGCGGGCCAGACCACAAGGCCCCGGAGGTAGTATTCAACACCAGTTCCATTCGTATATCGAAATATATATTTACTGTATAATAAATAAATTGGATTCAAAATTCAGACTCCGTAGGTTTAAATGGCTGGGCAGGCCAAGAAAAACCTTCCCGGAGGTAGTCTAAAATGCCAATTCGTATATCTATATAAAAGCATCCGTATATTTAGATGGAGTTGCCGTATGAATAATCATTATGGAAATCATTGCATCATCTCTGGAAAATTATGGTTGTTATGGGACTTCATGAGCATTTAATGAGTTTCAATGGGATAATCATTCGAAAATTAAATACATTGCTGGGTCTACCATGGTTTTTACCACCACAGGCCCAGTCCATGTCCACCTCAAGCCCAACCTCGCGGCTACCTGCTGACCTTCAGAGTGTAGCACCTCGACCTATGGCGAAGCCATCAGGAGAAGGTTTGAAATGGTGGTTTAATAGTGATTGAATGGTGATTTTATCGGATTTGATGGTGATTATATAGTGATTGAATGGTGATTGTATTGTGATTTAATGGGATTTCATGGTGTTTTAATGGGAAAGGAGGTTTGAATTGGAAAATATGGTGAAAGTAATCTATAAATAATGTGAGGGGTTCCATTGCCATGTTTGATTGACCGGAGGGTAAAATAGGTTATTCTTACTCTCCTGAATATTAACGTACACCTCAAAAATGAGCAAATTTTGTTTGAGGTGTATGTTAAGATTCGGGTAAGTATGTTAAGAATCTGAGGTGTAAGTTGTTGAAAATTTTGCAGGAAAATTGAGTGCTCTGGAAGGGGTCATGTTAAGGAAAACAACTTATCTTCGCAGCCGTTTGGTGGTCAAACACGCGACCTTGGCAGCCATGTTGGCAGTGCCTGTAGTATTAAAGCATCAGCTTTGGTAATTTTGACCCATAGTTATGGAGTGTCCCTAGGTCCTCGGTGTTCTTCTCGCCTAATTACTGATTTAAAGCATGGTTAGTTTCATCGGGTATGTATGGGAGATGCTAGGAATTAAGAACATGGACTAGGGCTATTACTCAGTTCCTAACTGGGATGCACATCTGAGGGTACTAGTATAGAGTTGAAGTCCTAAAGGATACTAATCAATAGAAGTGGGGACCATGTCCATTGGACCATTATCAACACTAGTTTTCATTAGTTGTCTAGTTTGGTCCAATGACTCTCATTGACTCTCATGGTCGAGCAAGGTAGGCATATTCCATGTATTTGGGTGGGCAGTCTGATAGCGAGAAGTCCAAGCAAAACAGATACCGCAATGATATGATATGCATTGAACTCTTTCACATGGACATTGCATGCCACACACACATATCTATCCAACCTATATAATCTGATCTAACATAGTCTAAATCTAATCTAATCCAACCCAATCTAGTCTGACATAACCATACATAACCTATATAAAGATAATTTAATCTAATCTAATTTGTTATGGTCTAATCTAATCTAAGCTACTTAATCGAACCTAATGAAGCATAATCTTAAAGCGTAATCTAAATCAGAATCTAAATCTAATCTAATATAACCTAATGTAATCTACCTATATGCATATCTTATGCATTATAATTATAATTTTAACTAGCAACCCAAGAAAGACAAGAATTAATAGTTCTTCCCGGATGTGAAATCGATAGTGTTTCCCCCATTATTGCATGGCTTCCAACCGGTCTATCTATTGGGGGTTGCTATACTTCCATGAAATATCAAGCCATATCCCAGGAGATCCTCATAGATACAACATATATGCAATTCCATGATATCCCCCATAGTATTCGGTGAAATGCGATAAAATACAATGTTTTTTGCATCTGTTTCATGTTGTGTTTTCCTAGTTGCCTTCATGTTGGAACTTCCACCTCTCAGTTGTCTCAGGTCACTGCATCTTGGCAGAGCTCAGGATTCTTTCTGGGCTTCCAACATTCCAGATCATTAATAACATAGCTATGGAAAACCATTCCAGAAAATGGCCCGTAACAGCCGGCATGTTAGATTTGAATGACCATTGTTGATAGGTAAATCATCTACAAACAGGCCCTTACATTTTCCAGAGGTTATGTTACCAGAGGGTGCAAATTTAGGCCAAGAAAACAACATTCAGTGGTATATATATATAATCATCATTAAATTAATGATCTACATAGAGGATATTAAAAAAAAACTAATCAGAGATTCACCATCTATAACCATCTAGGGGAGGTCAGCTGGAGGATAACCATAGGGGATTCCGGGATTCAACCCTTGGGATGTCCCCAAAGCTTTCTCCAATTTTGCGTGGTGGTTTTGATGCCCACATGTTAAGCCTGTCAAACTCTTCTCGTGGACGTTTGAGGCTTCCACTTCTAGATCGGTATTCTATGGAAATGACCAAAACACATTGCGTTTTTCCCACCGGAATGTGATTTTGCCGCATATCTTCGCACAGCTTAGGATCAAACAGGTTTCTCGGTTGCAAGATGTTGCATCATGCTGCAACATAACTTCAGGAGCCGCGGTGTACACATCAGATGTGGGACCCTTCCTGGGTGTCATAGGAGTAGCTGTCAGTATTTGGTCATCTGTGGGCGACGGGCCATGTTCCAATGTCACTAGGTAAGGTTCTGTGGTAGGTTTGAAATCTGAATGTCATTGGTTGTTAGCACATGAAACGTATCATTGCTTGTGTGCTTCAACATATTTTTAGATTACATGTGAACTGTGCGCGTCCACAGTATGTTATGTTTGTAAATATGTATATATATACAGCATATGTATATATATATATATATCGTATATCTACAGGCTCAGGCGCACAGTCATTCAATTCCATTCATGTGTGTGTGTGCGACTATAATCCTGAACCTCTCTGCAATTCTACCACCATCTAGGAATCTAGTACCTACGTTTTGGATGGCTCTCAGAATATTTCATATTTGTTGAGTGGAAAACCCGCCAGTCATGGGATCAGTCCCTATTGTTTTTGGTTAAAACCCATGGGAACCCATAGATTATCTGAACCAATCCATTGAGCCACTGATCTCTGACACTTTGAGCCAGGTCAGACCGGCTTCACCCAGTTGATCTTCGATGTGAAATCCAATTGCCGAGACCAGCTGAGGGATATGATCAAACTCGGCATGCAGGACGTGGCCAAAAGAGGTGATATAAACGAGTTAATGAACGTTGACTGGTGCTTCATAAACTTCAACTGCTGAATAGTCCAAAATATGATTGACATTGTTTGAATATGGGATGGTGGCCCCCTTATGACTCACATCTTTGGTATTTTGGTATAGGTTTAAACTCACGAATTCATCAGAAGCTTTTCATCCCGATGCCGCAGGAGCACTGGCTCATTGAGGCAGGGGGTGACATACCTTTATCATAGCTGTCATAGCTGAGATTCTGATGATTTCCGATGGATTTTCCAGGGATTTTCCAGCTTTTTTAGGGGTCCTCAAGCCAGATGTCAGGGGAAAACTGCCAGGGAGACCATGGTTTTGGGAGAGTCAAAACATAATTTCTGACCTTCGATGAATGGTCACTATTTGACCATCCAAATCCAAGAAATGCCACGGGGATGACGTGAGGCAAATCAGCTGCACTTCAACCCTGAGAAACTCATCGGTCGAGGAAATTATGGCGTGCCATGGAGCGGATCTGGATCTTCCCGTGTAACTGGTTAATTGACAAACGTATGCAAACGTATCAATTAGATGCGACTATAGCAACATATAGCAACCCAGCAACCCCCAACAGATTGAACTCATTCATACAAAGTGACATTATACTTAAATAGTGATTTAAAAAAACACTGTTCGATCTTTTTGGGGATTCATATCTATGAGTATACATGGGATATTCCCACGAATGGGGGCCTACCTAACTAGCAAGGCTTATTAGCCATGAAGGTTTCTGGGATGATCCTGCAGGAGCAATGGTTGCATCCAAGTATTCCCAATGGTGAGCTAAGGAGTTACGAATTGAATTTTCCAATCACCGGAGCTTTGACTTGAATTTGCACCGAACTACTTGTATGTAGAAAACTATGTTTGTGGTGTGCGAATGTGTGCGCTTTGGCAACGTGTCGTTGCCAAACGCCGTGGTCCAATCCTCCAATCCTGGGGAAATCCAGGTGATTCTGCACGGCAAGCTGTTAGGGATGCCTGTGGCGGTGAAACTTCCCTTGGCCAACGCATCATTGTCCCTCCCCGACCTGGCCAATGAGTTTCTGGACCGCTGGGATCTTCCGCGCTGGAAAATCTTGAAAAATCCCCGATAAATGATGACAAATGGAGGTTTATAGCTGGGAAACACATCTATAAATGGTGGATTTTCCAGCACGCCATGTTTGATTACCGGAGGTGATTGCCGGAGAGATTCCGGGTTTGGACCCAAAAATGAGGCATTTTTTATAGGGGAAAGGCGAAACAAGTCCTGGGAGCAAACATGTATATTGTGACCCAACAATGAGGTAGTTCGTTCCAGTTTTACTGTATCTATATATTATATATATAATTATAATATGTTATGATGTTTTTTTTGTGATATATTCAGGTTCGGCCATGGATCAAAAATCGTAGGCTGATTTCACGCCTTTGGGGTTTTGTTTGTTTGTTGCCCCGTGATGTTGGACCGGTGTTTTGTTGGGGGAGTACCCGATTTTTCATCGCTGACTGAGGCTACGGTTCTTGAGACGAGTGCGACATCCTCACATCGTGGCCTTTCAAGGTCCGGGGTTGCTGGAGCCAAAGAGGTTTGGTTAAGGTGAGATTTCAAGGTTAATGTCAAACAAATGATGGTTTAAAGGGACATTGATGGGCATACTGGGAGAGAACTTACCAACTATATATATCCAAGTTGGGACAAAGATAGAGTTACCCTCCAATAAACTAACACAGCTTTGGAACTATGGATATCCATGATCATTTCTCTTCGAAGTGATTTGCAAACGTCTTTTTTGGGGGGGACCGAGGCTATGTGTAATTATGCACAATATATATGTATACATATATATATATATATATATTACACATTCATATTTGGACATCTATCTATATATATATATACATGTTCATAATACAATTGTGTATATATATACTTTATTCATATGCGTTCATATGGAATTATATACATACACACATGATTTTATTGTGACAACATAGTGCAATTAATCTTCAACTAGCAAACCTTGGCTCATTTTCGGGGGGGGGCGGGTGACCTCCTCAAATAAGACCCCCCTAAAATGATAGAAAACAGCAAGGAGGGCCGCATAAAGGGCCAGCCAACAGTTAAATGGCAAATGCTCATCCACTGACCATGTAGCTCATGTAGCTCCATGTGCCAGGAGCCTGCATCCTACCAGAAGCGGCATCTTGACTTTTCAGAAACAGCCGGGATTTAAGCCGCGATCGCCATAGGAACCCTGCTCAGAATTTCAAGAAATCCGTGAACATCCAAAAGCGCGCTTGCAAGGTGAGGCCCTAGTTATATCCTCACTAAAGTCTACATAACCAAGTGATATGTCAACTTAGCTATGGTTTGGGGCCTAAAAAGCTTGTGGTGAAACGTCAGGGTATGAATCATCCGCACTTGAGCCATCCCCAGTTGCACTTCAGGAGATGCTCTTTTTGGTTGAAGAAGTTGTCAAGGGAACTAGCCTTCAGGAGACCTGCTAACTATGTGAGCAGTGGCTGCAAGGCACAAGTTTGTTAGTGATGCTAGTATACTTCCTGGTGGTGATCTTACCATTAGCTCATCAAATATATGGCGAGTGACCACCAAGAATATGATAGAATGATAATTTTATGGATATAGTTGACACATGATGGTTCACCCGTTGGTTTTGCTGATTGCTTTGTGCCTTTTATCGGGAATTGTCCTGATCTAACTGGGAAAGCTCCAGGACCTTCTCCCGAAGAAGCTGGAACTTAGTGCGAAAGAGAAGCACAATGTTTTGCTGGGCGTGTGTCGCTCCTTGGTAGCACCCATTTGTTTGTGTTTGAAATGGGCGTCTTCAGAATTTGCAGCAGAAGTTTGGAAAACACAAATTGTTCACTCTTTGGTCAAGCTTACTTTGATAGTTGGGTAGGTTTTATCACTTTTTGTGCCCAGAGAGGGGGCATCCTCAGGAGCCTTACGCTACCTCCACGGGCTTCGACCCTCCATTGCCCACGGGGATTTGAAGCCGACCAATGTGTTGGTGCTCCAGCGCCGCCTGGCCGTGAATGTCCTTGGATGCTGCAGTGGATCTATTTCTTCCAGCGCTTGAAGAGATGGTTGGGGGTGACATGGGTGAAAGCCACCTTTCAAAAAGTACGGAAACCACATTACTTGTTCAACCTGAGTGCCCTTTGGAGCAGCCCCTGAGGTATAGCCCTCTATCAATGAGGTAATTGGCCCGTTTATATCCGGTTTTACCTGATCTTAAGAACCCGTACCCTAAAACAAGAAAGAGAGAAATGGGACCCCGTGGGGACCCCATTGCCCCGGCCTTTATCAATTGTGTGTGTCGGCATACTGAAAGATACACGGTTTTCCACGAATCCGTTCATGCAAAAATGGGTTCCCCTTCTTTTTGCTTAGAATATCAATCTATAGAATCTATCAATATAATTCCATATATATATATATAGTATATCAATAAATGAATAGATAAATCTATATATATATATATATATTATATAAAAATACTATAGACTTATATGGCCATGCCAGTTATCAAGGTAAACTAGGGGAAAGAATCGTGATTCAGAATCGCTGCCTCTAAGGTGACAAAACACCCAAGCTGATTGACTTCGGCCTGTCGCGGATCCGAGCCAATAACAGCCGACAACTGGGAGGCCCCCTGGGACAATGGGAAAAGCCGCAGAAATGGTCTTAAAAAATGTGGGAAAACAGGTGAAAACGTTAGGTAATATATTATTATAATATACTAAGATATTGTTATAGTAGATTGTATATCTTCGATACATGGGCTCTTCCAGTCCTACTTGGGATGCCATCTTCAACCACCAGGTACTCCACGCTACATGGCTCCGGAGGCGGGAAATTTGGCTCGGCCCTGGGATAGTTTCAAGCCATCCATTGGTGAGGCCCTCCATTTACTTTACGTTTGCTTCTAAACCAATTAACTAGCTCGATATATATATATATATATATATATGTATATGTATATGTACATATGTTTAATATCAATATTTGCCACAAACCATAGAATTCACTTAGTCACAAACCAACTTTGCTTGTTCCGGGAAGTCCGTGGATTTTTGTTTGGGGTCTATTTTATTGACAAAAAAGTACTGGACGACCCGATTTGTTCGGTCCTCCCAATTTGTTCCATGCATAGCCCTTTGAAATTGGGGCTGCATTGATGCCCATCCTGATAGATTTGAATCCTGGACCCCAACATCCTCAAACGTTTAGAGATTACAAGTGGCCTGGCAATCTGGCTCTGCCGTCGTCTCAGGTGCTGACCAAGACGGCTCAGATGTCCCAAGCAGATAAAGCCGATGTGTTCTCCCTTGGTCGTGCCTCTTGGTGCCACAAGGTGGTCAAGCTTTTGGGCCTCTTCCTGGAACTGACTTGAATAGTAGAATTTAGGCTGTAAAGGATATGTTGCTTTTGTGAACCTCAAGATCTCGCAAGTTCCCCTTTCCCTGAAGGCTTCTTGGAACAACAGTCGCTACTAGGGACCTGTGCACGAGCCAAGGTTATATTCTTCACGCTGACAGAAAGCAATCCCCTCCACGGTCTCTCTGTTCAGGCCGTTTGCTTCAGGGGCAATGATTGGGAGCCACATGAGCCATAAAAACAATCACAGCGCTGTTGCTTGGTTAATATATGTTAAGATAGGAGGTTATACTAGCTGGTTTATTTGGGATTTTGATAACCAATACTGGGGCATGCCTTGGGATACCGATACGATGGGGAAAGTGTATTTTTCATGGCTCACATGGCGAGAGAAACAATGCTTGAAAGATTCCATAGTTCATCACATGTCACAGGATTGGAGAGGTTGCCAAATGGAGGTTTTCTGAAATGGGGGTACCCCCAAATCATCCATTTATAGATAGATTTTCTATTATAAACCAACCATTTTTGGATCCCCCATTTATGGAAACCCCCATATATGGATGGAATTTCGGAAGACCAGCATCGCTGGGGCGTTTGGACGGTGAAATCCCCATTCTGGACGCGGTAGAGTAAATCACCCGTTCTAAATCGAACTTAAAACCTGATGTATGACGCTCAAATCAAAAGTTCTAATTAACCATCTGACTGTATATATAATATTAATTAATGTATATAAATATACATATGTACTTATATGTAAATATTCATTCAACCCTGTCAAAATCCGCAGCGTTTGATCCTTGAATTACTCAAGTGGCCCACGGTTTTTGCCATGTGTTCTTCCAACAACCTTGCTCCACTCCGCCCGAAATGAACTGCTCGGCGCATCCCCACTTTTGGAGCATCCCAGTTAGATCCGGTTAGTAAAGTGGTTCATAATCATGGTACAACTATGTGCAACTTATACATCTTGTGTAATCCAATTTTCAAGTTTTTTCCAATATAATATAAGTGGGAACAAATTAGACTATAACCATCCATAACCCCTTTCCCTGATCATTTTTAAATACCACACGAAACACTGATCTATTCAGCCCAAATCTTGGGGTGGTCATTTGGTCAGGGGATTGGTTATGATTATATATATATATATAT
>Ga0126342_10010331_pt1 | contig 16700 bp, 17 predicted proteins | sample Cyp1metagenome_FD_92528 | JGI IMG/M metagenome (GOLD analysis project Ga0126342, IMG submission 92528) | Coral microbial communities from Lord Howe Island, Old Settlement Bay, Australia - Cyphastrea 1 metagenome | ecosystem: Host-associated > Invertebrates > Cnidaria > Coral ... | reverse complement strand
GCTCGAGATCACTTGCTGAGTTGAAATGTAGCATCCAAAGCGATCTCACATGGATTCCAATGTCAGTTGTTCCTCCCGGGATGGAGAAAAACAGAGGTGGCAAGACCGTGCGTGCTGTGACAACTTAAAACTCAAATTGCATAACTGGGGTAGCTTTGGTATTGTGTAACTAGTGTCGATTTTTGGGACTGCTTGAAACTGTAAACCATTCCAGAAATGGATTGATAAGAGGGAAAGATTGGCACAGGAGTCACAGGAGCCCCTTTCCGTGTTGTAGCATGTTGTAGCTATACTGGCGGGAAAACATGTATGGTTTCCCGCGAAACCTTGTCATGCATCAACCCATGCTGAAACCACCTCACTGGTACTTCCCTGCAACATGGAACTATATGAAACCACACGGAACCCAATGGTAACCACTTCCCAAGGTTCCATGGATTCCATGGTGAGAACTCCATGGTGAATTCCCTGAGGTCACCCAGGAACCGGCCATCCAACGACTGAACAAGGTGCTGGCGCACAAGCGCATGCCACTGAAGTGCGCCGCTGATGGGGAAATTTCTTGGTCCGACTCTAGATGTGACATGTTGTGACATGTTGTGACATTGTTGCGGCATATTATTTAATAACACACACGCATAAAACAACATATATAAATATATATTAGAATCTAATCTGCTGGTATTTATTTATTTATGAGTATAGGTGCGTGCATATATTAGCTATTATGCTATTCTTGTTCATTGTGACTGTGCTTGTTACGATTAACATGTAAAGCGCTGTCTTGAAGAATGGTGCTTATCCCGGGTCCCCCATAGGGAAAATCCTCGTCCCAGGTTCGGAGGTATTTTCCATGCGGGGGTGGAGGCGGCTGCACAGGGCTCTAGGAAGCACTGTGCAGTGCAGCTGGGGTTCTATGGTTGTCATGTTGTCATATGTTGTCATGTTGTTTGCAACATCCAGGATTGTTGTGATGTGGTAGATGTACTCACCCTAGAATGACTCATAGAATATCACCGAATCTTGAAGCTCCTGACAATGATGCAGAGATGCAAACGATAATTCATCACCAAAGCAGTGCTGGAGCATGAGTCAAACAGGAGGAAACCAATTCCACAAGCTAGCCTGCTCAAGCCATGTTTTAAGGAAAGTTTCTGCCTGCAAATGGATGAAGTATGATGAGGCATATATTCTGAGAATACAAAAACAGCAAGCGTCACTCATCGCTCTAGATTTGCTACTGTTTATTGATTATGTGTGCTGTCTCAGAAAAGTGTTGTTTGAAACAAAATGCAGACGGGCCCCAACAAACAACTATTGCTGTTTGTTTCAAGAGCAGGTGACCCATATTCTTGCCATCCAAGGTCATGGTGAAAACCACCAAACATCTCCATGACTTTCAATCCATAGGTCGTCTTTTCCAGACTGCTGCTGCCCCCAAAAAGATCCAGCACTTGATCATCATGAAATTCCGCATGCCCCATGAATCAATGGCCACAAATGGCCACAAATGGCCACAAATGGCCACAAATCCACATGTCCGTAGAAACCCATGTGACTCTGCCCCCAGCTGTGCTCTGAAGAGCTTGCCATCCGTCCCTGTTGGCCGCACCGCCGGGCGAAGATGCGCGCGCCATGCGGCACTGGTGGGTGGTCACTTGATCATCGATAGGGGGAGGATTCAGAAGCAGGACGAAGTGATAATTACCGAGCAACTGGTTGACTTTAGATCATCTAAGTGTGATTTACTTATAGCACCCAAAAGGAAGGGTAGACAACCCCCCAAAGAAAGATACAAGTCATTTGCGACCATTAAAGTCACAGTACCTGTCTTGATGTTTGGGGGTTGCTATATACAATTACGAGTATGATGTCAGCAGCCATTCATGGGCTTTACTTTGAACAGAAAAGGAAACCATGGGGACGCAACCAGCCATTGGATGAGACCTGCTTCATTTGAAGGGCTGGAAGTCACCCTCCAGACAAATGAAAGCCATTGGATGATTGTGCACAGGTATCCGCCAATCAGCCGAACCAATCAGCCGATCCAATCGGTGTCTCTTGGGGGTACCCCCCTTGCACAACTACTCGTAACTCCAAGATGGCTGGTGATGGCATCGCCCTTGATAACCTGCCACGGTTGGTTGGCATCTTGCAGATCCAACATTTCATGATGTTCCAACATGAAGATTTCCTGAGTCATGGAGGTACCCCCAAATCAGCGAATCTAGATCCTTTTATGACACCTGTTGTTTTGATGGGTTTTGGGGATCCCCCCATATTCCCCCCTTTTAAGAACCCCCAATATGTTTTCCAATGCTTCCGCCATAGCATGCCCAATCATGGCTCGCTTGGCTCCAGCGGTTGCAATGTTGGGACTGGATCCACCGGCCCCAGGCGGCCTCCTAAGTGGCGGCCCCGTAGCTCCGACCTTTCCATTGGCACCACGGGTGCGCGGGCCTCATGTGTCGGAGGCCAAGATCTACCTGGGTCGCATCCGCTTGGGTGTCCTGGGGTTCTACGGCCTGACCCTGCTGGCCTTGCTGCTGTGGCTGCCCTGGTTGTGTTTGGTCACTGGCGCCACCGCCTTCTGCGGATCGCTGCTGTTGCAGTCCGACCCATGGCTGGAGCGGTTCATGGGGCCCGTGGTGCTACAGCTGGGAGAATGGGTGCTCACACTACCTGAATGGGTCAGGTATCCAGTGAAGGATGGCTTGCTGTACTTGACCCCTCTGACGGTTTGTTGTTGCCTTGGCGCTTTTTCAGCGTGTTTGGAACTCTTTTTTGCCATCCCGTCCCACTCCACTGGCTTGGGTGGTACCATCCGCCCGCTGGTGGTGCTGATGTGCGGCTGCCTTCATGCCAGCATTTTCGCGTGTTGCTGGCACTGCCGAAGCCTCATTTGGCGACCTCATGGCAGTGTGGCCTATTCCGATCTCTATGAAGCCGCCATGGAGGTTGAACACCCAGACCCAGAGGACAAACCTCCAGCAGCTACCGTGCCAACTGTGAAGGTGGAAATGGAGGCCTTGCATTATGATCGACCAGGCCATCCACTTCCTGACCGTCCAGAGCATCCTGAAGCAGAAGAGCATGAAGAGCCCATCTCCCAAGTCTCCCAGGTGCACCCCAGCGAGGCCCAGGTCTCCCAGCCCGAAGCTGTGGAGCTGCTGCTTCGCTTGCCGAGCGGCCGGCGGGTGCACTGCCACTTCCTGTCTTCGGATCCCATCGCCAAGGTTTATGACGTTGTGGAGGCGGAAAGCGCTACAGAGCCGGAGATCCGCAATGGAAGCCCCTACTGCCTGGTGACGATTCACCCAAAGCAGGCGTTTCAAGACAAAGAGCTCACTTTGGCAGAGGCTGGGCTGCAGAATTCCACGGTGCTGAATGTGGAGATGACGAAGTAAGACAAAACTGCAAAGGGAATTTGGAGTAGCCCGTCCTGGCGAAACTGGCATGGTCAGATAGGCTCAGATATAGACATCGATTTGCACACATTTTAATGACAATTTACATCAATTTACCAATTTACAGCAGTTCGGCTGTAGCAAAGCGAAATGCCTATGAGTGGCAGCATCTATTTTCTGCTCCACTCTTCTCCCAATACGACGGATGCAGGGCCCGGCAAGGCCTATCCCGGCGTCAAGAGCACGCCAGCTTGAGAATGGCAGGACAGCCCAAAAACAAGGAGATCATCCAAGCCTTGAAGGCTGCCGGCAACGTGTCTTTCCCTGGTTACCACTGCCCACTATGGAATAATTTGACTATGGGGGTTCTTAGAAAATAGTTCATTTAAGCATGATTTTTAGTTCTCGTTTGCCATGAACATCCATGAGCTATGGGGGGTTCAGGCAGTTCCTGCAAATTTTCCTTTGCTCCAGTTCCAGGTTGTAACTTGAAGAATCCAGGCGGATGGCCACTTGACCATCGCCCTTGCCAATTTAAGGGGAAGCATTACCAACAACCACGGGTGATGCTCAAAGTCTCCGCACTGGACATTTACCAGGTACCAGGTTCTTGGAATGTTTGACAAAGCTTTGAGGGGATTTCACAACAGGGGAGTAGGACTGTAGGACATTTGGCGAAAACGTGAAGTGACTTAGGCAACCTCATTTTGGCAGTATGGGATTGGCTCTTTGACATTGATGGCGACATGGGGATTGAAATGGATTGAAGGTCATGGAAGTGTCCCTTTATTGATGGCAAACACATGTCAAACCCCCCAGTTTCCCGTAACTTTTGATATGAAAACCAATGGTTTCATATATAGCAAGTTCCACAAAGATCCAGAAAAGTCTTCCAGGATTATGATTAGATTAGATGATGCTTCTCTCATAAGCTCTGGTTCTTTTTTAATGGTGGTTATGAAGTTGCGATTGGTTGATTTTCGATTCGCCTCAGGTCCTGGCTTCGCAGGCTTCGCAGGCTTTCGCCCTGCCGGGTGACCCTTGGCGAAATCCCATATCAATAGGCATTTGAATGGGAAAATCAATGAACATCATGGAACTAAATGCTGAGTTCTCCAGCCATGTCTAATAATTGTTTAATTACCCTTTCGGGTACATGCAGTAAAATTGGAAACTGGTATGAAACACGGGAAATATTGGCGGCATAAACAGAAGCGGAGGAATCATATGAAAGAATGGGATAGGAATATGTCGCAAATACAGAATACAGATGAAAACGGCACGCAGAATAATGCTAAATATGGTGAATTTCCTTGCTCTGAAATCGGGGGCCGAAATCCACCGAAATCCTTTCGAGAGATCTACTTTGATGAATTTCAGCAGGAGCAACCAATGTGGTTTGGGGCATCTTCAGTTTTTTCAATCATACCGGACCTACTGACTTCTGCAAAGTTCCCGGGTCTGGACTAATAGATCTAATAGTGGCCAAGGAAATTCAGCACAGTTTCGCGCATTGCTCCATACCGCCATGTGGGTGAACCACCTTCGCTGATATCCCTGGCCTCTCGGGGGGGTCAAGCCGGGGCGATTGCTTTGTTCCAGCGTGTTGTAGATTACGTCATTTCATAATTTCCAGATATTTCCAGTTGTGTATATACCACCACCTCCTATTTATTTTGGGTTGTTGAATCGTGCTCTGTTTCGTGATTCATCTGACCGTTGGGATATGTCGGGACCAAGGATGGCTTGGCGCAGAAACCGCCTATGGGTTACAATTCCTGGAATGACTTGGAGTGTAGACCATCCGAAGAGAAGTTGACGGTCCCTTGCCGGAAGTCGCCTGAATTCAGCCATGCTCTGTGTGTAGATTGCTTATGTGTGATACTGTATGTGTTTCTATAAACTATATCCATGTACATAGATGTACAATGTACATAGCTATGTGTATGCTTTACATTATGCTTTATTATGCAGTGTTTTTCAATTGTTGTACCTATTTATTTGCAGGCACGCATGTGCACAGAGTATTTTCAGTCCCCTGTTTCGAATTAATCTCATACCATTCCCATAAGCAACATTTCGCATTCCCAAATCTGCCATACTGAGGCCATCGCAGACGCTTGGAATGCATGGAGCCATGGAGCCTCCACCCTTTTGGCTGGCTAAAAAAATCCCAGCTCTTGGGCTGTTTTATGACATTTTATGACCATTGCATCTGCAATCCCAAGGAAAAACTGAAGAATTTGGGTTTCCTCGAGCTTGGCTATGAATACGTGGTGGTCGATGATTGCCACCTGGCTGCGCGGAGGAAGGTCAGAATGGTTCGAAGGCCCCTTGCAGGAAGGTGGCAGTCTATGGCAGTCTGATGAAGATACCTCTCTATCTCTAGATCTTTTTTTTATTGTCATTGTAAAAGAGTAATTATCCGGGTAAACTTGTACTTTTCGGTGTGAACATATCCAAATTTCAGCCTTAGCTGAACCTTTGGGATGGCGATGGAGAGAGAGAGAGAGAGAGAGAGAGGTAGAAGTATCCAAATTTCACTTCTCACAGATACAGCTCTCATCGTTTCTGCATCGTGAAGCTCAATCAGATCAGACCGTTGGCCGATGGCTCCCCACAACGATGTGCCCCTGCCAGTAAGATGCAGATTCATCCTAGTGATTGGGCACTAGCAACTCCAATTGATCTAGTCCGACATATATCATGAAGTCACATCAACAATGACTTGATACATCTTGACAATCCAACATAACCCATCATCTTTCTATAATGATCTATAATGTCAACCCCGGATTAATAGTTACTATAGTTTATTAATTATGGGGGGTACTTCCCCAATAGTCATTTCATCTGATACTTCAATGGTACCGCCCCCCAACAGCCGGGTTTATCTGGATCCCCGGATCTCCTGAGGTTGGATGATCAGCAGATCTGCGCCTCGACTTGGGGTTTACAACCACACATATGCTACCGTGGTACCGCATAGTATATGATGTGAATATAAATTTCATATGATATATGATATATGTATATATGCATGCATCTGCACTATACATACATTTAACGAAAAAAAAAACATATATGCCAGTGCAGTCATTCCAACGGGGGATTAAGAGATGCATGTGGATGTGCACAAACTTTTCACATGATGCACTCTTAAGTGCACAAACAATACCACAATACCGCAGTTGCAAACATGTGACCTAAATCATCCTAAAGATGAAGCATATAATAAGTACATACAATGGTCCAAAACACCACTGTGATGAGTTGGGATTGACGCATTAGTAGCATTAGTATTTGGGCCCAGACATAACATAGAACGCTTCGTCGCATGAGCTGTATATGAGGATGATCATGGATACTCAGCGGGGCGGGTGCCAATTTGATCCCAGGAATCAACAAGCAACTAGTTTCACATGATATCAATGTAACATCACTTTTATCCCAGTACCATCCAGTACCCACATTTCCTGGTAGCTCCAACCAATTTGTTTCAGTTTCCCATCATAGATCCATAGATATCCATAGATCCACACATCATTTCACCATCGGCATACCCTGCCATGGCCATCCCTTGGCGCCTCCTGGCGCGCCGTGCTGTGGCCTCCACGGTGCCGGCGCGGCGCAACACGCCGGCGGTGCCGCTGAGCAACTGGACGGTGCCGCCCGCGGTGGCGGTGCCGCAGCACATTCCGCGGCCGTCCTATGCGGACGACCCACAGGGAAGGCCGAGAGAGTTACTTCCGGAAGAATTTGCAGAACAGAAGTCACCAGAAACTCGGATGAGGATGATGATGATGATGATGATGACGATGACGATGACGATGACGATGACGATGATGATAGCATATTGATAGCATATTGATAGCATATTGATAGCAAATTGATAGCATATTGATAGCATATTGATAGCAAATTGATAGCATATTGATAGCATATTGATAGCAAATTGATAGCATATTGATAGTATATTGATAGCAAATTGATAGCAAATTGATAGCAGGTTGATAGCATGTTGATAGCATGTTGATAGCATGATGATAGCATGATGATAGCATGTTGGTTTTGAAATTTGATAGGAACTTCCATGAAAAATCACTATCTCTAAGAAATCTAGAATAGAACATGGGATTTTCCCATCATTTTCCCATCATTTTCCCTTTTGCATCCTTTTGCCCAAAACATCCTCCAGGAAATGATTGGGAAAATGCGTTCCGCCTGCGGCCTAGCAGCTGAAGCACTGGCCTTGGCCTGCGAAGTGGCCAAGGTGGGGGTGACCACCGACGAGGCTGCAGCGGGTCCAGGTGATGAAACAATTAAAATCTAGAATCTAGAGATATTGAATGATGTCTTTACTTTAGAGATTTCATGATGATGTTTGATGTTACTGACTTTTTGTTGACAATGAGTTTGGATGATGCTTAACTGGGAACTCTCCGTAATTCCCAGTTGGTGAAGCTGGAATGTTCGACTCCTAGACTATTGAACAAGTGTCAGACATGATCATCATTTCAGTGCCATGTGATCCTTCTGAAGTCACTGCAGCGTTTGTAACTTCCCACTACTTTTAAGTTGTAATATGTTGTAATCAACATCCCCCCATCGCTCGTTTTATATGTGGATTACTTATCGATGAGGAAAAAAAAATTTTCCATGAGGTTCCACTACAAAAACCGTCTTATAGCCCCACTCCTGGCTGTGCCAGCCAAGTAACCATGGCCTTTGCGCGTGACCACAGGTGGACCGTCGCACCAGCGAGTTCGTGATTTCCCGTGGGGCCTATCCGGTAGGCATCAATTATTATGGCTTCCCACGTGGCCTTTGCGCCTCACCAAATGAGGTGGCGTTGCATGGGGTGCCCAATACTCGGCCTTTGGAAGAAGGAGATCCGGAGGATGAGATTGGTGGAAATGTGTTGGATTGAACAGTCATGCTATTGTATAGAATTTCAATGTTCCTGCTGTGTTTTTTTGGTATCCTTCCAGCTACCTAATGTGCGATTGGCCAGTTTCGTGCCTTCAGGACAGTAAAAAAAACATGAAGATCTAGAATCTAGAAAAGTTGCAGTCGTTTCACATTTGGGCCATACATTCAGTTATCCACTCACTCAGGGTCTCAGGGTGGTTTCGCCCTTAAAATCATGGCTCACTTGGCTCACACCTTGCTATATAAGTGTGCACAATGTCCAAACCTGAAGCTGTTTTATAGAAAGGTGCGTTCCTCTTTTCTCTTTCCTCTCTTCCTTTCCTCTCCTCCTTTCCTCTCTTTCTTTCCTCTCTTCCTTTCCTCTCCTCCTTTCTCCTCCTTTCCTCTCTTTCTTCCTCTCTTCCTTTCCTTTTCTGTTCTTCTTTTCATATCTTCTCTTTACACAGATTGTTCCTCTATCTCCAGAAGTACGTACAAAACCATGTGTAGTGATGATCCCCCCATAAAAGCGATACCATTTTTTGGTAGCTTAGCGAAAACAGTAAATCTTGACAACGGCTCATTAGACATCATCGGGATTCATCGGGTATCATCGGATATCCATGGAGGAGACATCATCAACTTAGACGTCACCGTCTATTTGAACGGTGCCTTTGGCGACTGTTCGGCCATGGTTTGCGTTGGGGACGTCGACCCAGCCGCGCGCTTCTTGGTGGATGCCACCAAGCAGTGCTTGGACGAAGCTGTGGAATTGGTGGGACCAGGAGCCGTTGCACCGGGAGGATTTCCGGTCAGGGATAGATGAACATGTCCACATGGCATGGCATGGTCCACGAGTCCATTTTGATTCATGATTCGGATTCTTTCCATGTATAATTTTCCACAATGGCTACATGCATTTTCATTCACAATCAATTGGGCTGGAAGGACTGAAGTTGAATCAGATTGGCCATTTTTGCCATGACTTTGCGCGGAAGAGGGGCTTGCACGTTACTCTTATAATGGTGATGGGTGTGGGAGATGGCCGGGTTCTGAGCCGTTGGCACCACTTTCGTTCTTTTCTTATGGTCTAAATCCATTCCGAGACGCCTAGAGAAACCTTGGTTTTGTATTGGATCGGGCCAATTTACATTAATCATACTACTGTACATATATTGCTGATCTGTTTTTAATAGGTGTTAATCTCAGGGGTGGTTGAGATGTTCAACTCCCCTGCGACATCCTGCGGTCCTCAGGTTGTGAGTCAGTTTTGTGGCCATTTCATCGGAAGTGAGCTCCACATGCTTCCGAATGTCAGCCATGTGCCCAACAGTCTTGCGCTCGAACTCCTTCCGGGGATGACTTTTACTATTGAACCAATCTTTGTCGAAGCTTCGGTGGAAGAAATCATCACGTTCTTTGGATTTTTTGATTGGTTACCGGATGTTACCGGTTACCCTTCAGCAAACATGCGGCTTGCTGGAAAATGCCTTATATTGATTGTCCCATTTAGTTTAGGGATTTCCCGGCTAGCCACCTTTACCAATCTCCCCGACCTGCTGGTTTTGTTGCAGCGAAGCGGTTCCATTCATACACTCCAAAAAATGAGGCCCCATCTTTGGCCCCTGATTTGTCCCTTCATCTTGTTTCCGAGTTCCCTCTAAAACGTGGCCTCATTTCAAACATGTCGAAACAGTTGATGACATTTGACGACCATATTCTCTGGGCTTTTTTGGACATCGCTTCTGAGGAGGGTAGTGCTGAGATCACTGATGCCTTGGAAGATGGCTGGACGATCCTTTCGAAGAACGGAGATTGGAGCGCCCAGTGGGAACACACGGTGCTGGTCACCGAGCACGGGGCTGAAATCCTGACCTCCTGTTGAGACGCCCAAAGCTGAAAAAAATGCCGGGGGTGGAACTGAAGATTTGCAGCTTGGAGGTGAGATACCATGAGATTTAGGGGATTTTAGGGGGATATAGTGGGTTTATGCGTGAAAAGGGCAATTCCTCTCCGTAAAGCAAACCCAGGCAGGAGTCACCAAGGCAGAATATTCACACTAGAATTCATCATATCACCTGAGCAGTGGGTTTGAGGATCACAGGTTGGGTGAACTGGGCGCTGCTACCATGTCATCATGCCCGTTAAAATTGAGCCTGCGAGTGGCTGAGTTGATCATTCCTTGGAGGTAGATTCTTAAAGTCTGGTTATCAATATGGATTTGTTCTTTACCCTCCCCCCGAAAAAGGTACTCTTAATTCGACAGTCTTGTCTTGGACAGTTTTTATGTGAACATGATGATCAAGTATCCGATTTTGGGGTGTATTCAGACCAATCCGGGGCCAGGGATGACTTGGATTTTAGGATATTTTAGGCAAGCTATTTGAACTTATTTGAACCTCTTAATCATTAATCCATTCAAAAATAAGACATCTGGTTGGTGGTTTGGAACATTTTCTTTATTTTTCCATATGTTGGGGATAAAAATCCCAACTGACTTTCATATTTTTCAGAGGGGAGGGTCAACCACCAACAAGAAAGCCGCTGTTGCACTACCAGGGGCCATGCTGAGGATTCTGGCCAGCTGGAAGAGGATGAAAGAGCCTTTCCTTCAGGCCTTCACCGGGCATGGAACGGGGAGGTTTTGGCTATAGGGGTTGCCCAGTCAACCTTTATTGCAGGAATATAAAGTATATAAGTATATGATAAATAAATAAATAAATGTAAATAAATCAACTAAATAAACCAGGTATCTCAGATTGGGTATGCTCAAAGCCAGCTGCCTCACACATGAAACGCATCCCTTGGTCCCTTGGACGCAGGAATGAAATCCCTGGGCGATTACCTGCACAAATTGGGCTTCAAGTATGGCATTTACACCGACAGAGGCAGCAGATTGACATGGCTTTGTCCAAGCCAAACTGGGAGCCGAATCCAAGTCCTGCGGCCACTTTGGGTTAAACCGAAAACATCAATTTGGCCCCAAAGAAACCAGGGTAGCGTTTGGAGGAACCGTCCCTCTGATAATCTAACCAGTGGAAAATCACTAGTTATAGATACACAGTTATACTGTATGATGGTACTAGCCACAGTTATATTATGTTATACTCATGGGACAATCACCAGTTATACTGTTTACCCATGGGTAAAATCCACTGCTGAAAATGACTCCGCCAGGCCTCAAGACTTGCGCCAGCCGCCCAGCCTCCTTGGGTTTTGAAGCTCAAGATGGAAGGCGAATCACTGTGTTGACTGTGTTGCAAGGAGATTTATTGTGGATTTATGGAGGGGATTCAGGATTTTTGAGGGATTCACATAATTTTCTTTGTGTTGATGATGTGTGAATATGTTTGATGGATTTATTAAGATTATTAAGGATGTTTGAAGGTTTTCTTCTATTTAAGACTTGGAAACGTGGGAAACTCTGAGAGAGGATCAAATTTATTTTTTAGCAGGTGAGCACCAACCCCATTCAAATTGGTGACCGAACCACTAAAAAAACAGCTGTTTGAAATCACTAGCAAAACAACTAGACAAGAGTTTAAAAATAAATCAAGGGTGTTCCAGTCTTTGCCACAAATGGAAAGTCTTAATCTTATATGAAGGGTTTGATGATTTTAGTGAGGATTCATAAGATTCCACAAAGGGGTGGGATTCTTAACCTTATGGAAAGATCATTGCCTGATGTATCTGCCTGGCAAGGCTGTTTGCCTCCTGGGATGTGGATTTCGTGAAGAACGATGGCTGTGTTGATCCAGATTGATGCTTGGACTTTAAGCCCTTTTGTATATGGGGGTTCATGAAAAATGGGGGGATCCCCAAAACTAGTCCTGGTGTAATTTGGCAGAAATTCTATACCTACTATGGCTGATGTTTACTGGCCCAGGAAGATGACGCTTGTGGGGAAAGTCATACAATGTCATACATCACATATGGATCACCAAAAAGATAGAACAATATTTGTATATATATATATAATATATAATATATATATAATATAATATATAATAATATATATATATAATATAATATTATATATGTATATATATATTATATTAAATGTGATTTGTCACTGGTTTAGGATTGGATTTTAGATGATTTTACCAACTTCTATATTCTATGTTTTAAATTGGGGATTTTCGTCAGAACCCCTAGTCGTTTCAGACAACTTTGAGCCATTCAGGTGGTGACATCATGGCCCCGTGGCGAAGCAATGCTGATGCGGTAGAGGGACCGGCCGAGAGCCTCACCGTAGCTGGTAAATTGTTACTGTATGTTACTGTGTTATATTAACTTATGCTAGTATGTAATATATATATATATACATATCATGTATCTTATTGTGTGTATAAAATAGAGAGAGAGAGAGGGAGTATCAATATAGTACACCACAGAGTGACAAATACATGAAGTATGTTCTGAATTGGGCGAGATGGGAAGCTCAAGAGCCCAGACCACCAATTTCATGGCAGGGTATTTAATATATATATACATACACACATATTCAATTTTGAGACCATTTCGATCCATTTTGAAGCACATTTTTAATTATTACCCTAGGGTAAACTAACAAGGATGTGGAAAATCAACCATTTCCAGATCATTTTCCTGGGGAAATCCATCAATTTTCCACAGCAAGGTCGGCTACCCTGAGTCGGGAAAATGCGACGACGAGGGGAAGAAGAAGACGGTGGAGAAATACCGTGCCTCGCTCCAAACATGGGCGGTTTCTGACGGTGGAAACTTCCAGGATTCTGAGGACCTTTTATACATATGTGATCATGTGTATATATATATAATTATATACATGTAATATATAGATCAATAAAAATAGATGAATATAAATATATACATACAGAGAGAGATGGAGAGTGTGGCAGTGTGGCAAAGCCAAAGCCATGAGCCAGCGCCTTTTTTGGTAATGGAGATTTCAACCCCAATGGTGTACCAGCTTCCCATCAAGGTCGGATGGCAGAGGCGTTGAATAGCAGTGGACGTCCCATTGCTGCTGGGCAGTGACTCCGTAGGGGCAAGAAATGTCCCGGGGAGATTGGATGTGCATGGGGGCAAAACTTCTTGACACCTGCCTGCAGGATATATGGATATATATTTTTTTGCGAAATTACCAACTGAAGAAACAACAAGATGAAACAACATGTGTTTCTCTTGGTCCTTTTTGAAGGGTACAAGATGATCAAGATGGTATCGCAGCGAAATAATGCAAATCCCCCACAATCTCTTTCAGTCCTTGGGCAAAGTCGCAAGCCTTCGGGCCTTCGGGCCTTCCGGGCCTTTTGTCTCCTTCGGATTCCTTCGGTCACGGCCTAAGGTCCATTCAATCTGCGGCTGGAACCCGTGGTTTGCGGGCATTGGCCGACAGATTGGGCACATGTGGCGTGGGGATGCCCAAAGCAGCTTTCTGACCTGGTTGAATCGTCTTTGGCGCTTCTCCAGGCCAATGTATGTACACAAACGGATCTTTATTTATGTATGTTATATATACCTGGATCTTCAAAGGCTCAAAATAAATTGTCTGTTTAGGCTGTTGCCTAGTTTTCAATAGGGTCGCTCATAAAAAATAACCTTTGACCCAAAGCGACCACTAGTCACTAGTCATGTTTTCATTAGTGTTTAGTTAGAAAAAATGTAATATATTGTAATCATTAAAGATACGGCTGACTACTCGAGAAGATCCTCAAGACTGAATCATTAACCTGGGGTAATGGAAAAATTGATCTCAGCCATGCAAACAAAAATGAACAGTTAGAGAGTTGTTGCCGCCCAAGTGTTGATTTTGGTGCACAAGGCATCAAAACCATGAAACAATCACGCCCAGTTTTTCGATCAAAACGGACTCACAAATCCATCAAACGGACTCAAAAATCACCAAACGAACTCAAATTCCAAAAAGTGTATGTTTGTGATTTTAACATATTATTAGTCTATGGGCAAAAATGGGGTGAAAGCTCCAAGATTGATGCGGTACGTTGTAAAACATGCAAGATGCATCTGCTTAACCGCTACTTATAAATTGAAGCATCATACCAATCATACCAATCATATAATTGCATATAATTGCTATGTTGGGGTGATTTGATGGATGTGGGATCGGGAAACGCACAGATTTTCACCAAAACGCTCGTATCGGTCAATTTTGATCCCGACGCACCAAAAAAGTGAGCAAACACAAACGCTCAAAAAAAAAACAGGATTTTGAACCTCCAGGTATATATATATATAATGTTATGTATATTGCTTATATTGTATTTTATTTATTTATTGTTTATTTTTATTTATGTGTTTATCGCGTGTTCCTTCTGTCAACTCTTGAGCCCAAAATTTAAAAGACCCCACACAACACAAAGCAGAACTGCCCCACCATGCCTTTGCTGGTCACTCGGATCGACTTGCTGCACCTGCAACATTTTGGATCTCAGTGGCCCGTGCCACCCACGTCATGCATTTGGATAGGGCGTCCACGCTCATCCCACGTTGCCGGAGACTAAGTTGGAATGATTCCAAGGTACGCAAGGCAGCCCCCCTCTTTTCAAACAACACTGTTCGTTGACAGTCGCAGTTCTTGCAGCTTTGGCAGTTGGCGATCTTTTGGTGAGGTTTGGCTCTATGTTCATATGCATCGTTTCTGCCTGGAGCCGAAGCTGCTGGACAGGGAGGCCGGGAGGCCGCGGCTGGAAGGGACCCAGTTGGAATGACTACTGAGGTGGTTTTGGCCACGGCAAGAGCTGTAGATGTGCGGGCGCAGGTGCCGGGAGTGACCAAAACGCTCCAAAGACATCCAAAGACATCAAAAGACCGTAAAGAGACCATGCCATAAAATTCATAAAACGATCAACATGACTAACATGACCATACCTCAGAGAAGTGACTATCCAAAGTATCTCACCAGCCGTGTTGCCAGGCGGCTTCCTTGCCTAGGGCCAAAGGTAGCGCTGCCGAGTCGCTTCTAGACCCTTGGATGGCGCCAGATCTTTGGGGTTCGATTCCATGCTGGATCCAAGAGGGTTCTGTATTATATATATAAAAATGTATTTACACACCTTAATGGGTATAATTAATACACTGGTGTAATTATAAAATGTGTATGCATGGGGTCTGGTCTATTTTGGCTTTATCATGCCTCATCACGTACATGCTATACTCCGAGTATGGATATATACATGTTGAACCATGTTGAAGCTACGGCACCGCCTGATCGAAGCGCGATCATTTCTCTTCGCGCCAAGGGCGCAATATCCAACTGGAGCCTTTGATATCATTTTGTTGGTCAAGTCATACGATAATACATCCATGAACCATCGTCTATTTTTATCGTGAATATATCGTAATGTAGACTGTGCACACACACATACATATATTATATATATATATGTGTAAAACACAATATACCGTGTTATTATGGATAGAAAATGATAGACATAATATATATATATATATATAGAGTGAATGTTGTAAACCAACTCTGTAGCTAGGCAACACCATGAAACTAATGGACGTAGAAGATGTGATCCGCCAAAGGAGTTGCAGAGCAGTTGGGCGCAGAAAGCAGACAGGCGATTCGGGCCATGACCGGGCTATGGCTATGGCTGAAGTGGTGCTTTGCAGGTAGGTGAAATAGCTGATATAGTATGAATAGGTTTTGAACCAATTTGAACCATCTCCACATGGATTTTTCATGTTTTATCATTGTTTTATCCTCGTTTCGCTGTTTAAAATGTTAGAGGACTTGAGGACGCGCAAAACGCGCAAACAGTCTCCAAAGCAATCCGACATCATCTAGAATCATGTTCGCAAATTTTGACCCAACAACAGCTGACCTAAGCCCTGATTTGGGTTGCTATTTAAATCCCAACATGAATGATTCTGGCTACATTTTTGGACTGGCTACTAGGGATATGAGATGATATGAGCCACAAGTCCAATCACACCGCTGAAAACTAACATGGAAAACACCAAATCACAGTCTTTGCTGGAAACTTCAGGTTCCAACACATTCCAAAATTACTTTACTTCGTGTGATCCCCACCATGACATTTTTACATTTTGTTACTGGCAAATCTTCTGGCATTCTATCTGACATATCTTCTGGCATTCGATTTGGCATTCTATTTGGACTCTAACTGGCATATCTTCTGGCATATGTTCTGGCATATCTTCTGGCATTCTATCTGGCATATCTTCTGGCATTCTATCTGGCATTCTATCTGGCATATCTTCTGGCATTCTATCTGGCATATCTTCCGACATTTTATCTGGCATATCTTCTGGCATTCTATCTGACATATCTTCTGGCATTCTATCTGACATATCTTCTGGCATTCTATCTGGCATATCTTCTGGCATTCTATCTGGCATATCTTCTGG
>Ga0126342_10010330_pt1 | contig 16701 bp, 13 predicted proteins | sample Cyp1metagenome_FD_92528 | JGI IMG/M metagenome (GOLD analysis project Ga0126342, IMG submission 92528) | Coral microbial communities from Lord Howe Island, Old Settlement Bay, Australia - Cyphastrea 1 metagenome | ecosystem: Host-associated > Invertebrates > Cnidaria > Coral ... | reverse complement strand
CGTATTATATCATTATATATATAATTAATTATATATATATATACATATATTCATCCTGAAGTATGATCTTTGACATGGCCATATTCAATCTACTCCAGGATAACCAAATATATATATATATATAAAACATGAATGTATCAACCCCAACCAGGGTCTATCCACTGATCAACAACGATTTCTGTGGGACTTCCATTTCCATGCCACGCATATTGTTGTTTTGTGTTCTCCATAAACTCTAGCCATCATCGTTTTGAACATCATTTTGCTAATCCGTGCTTTTGTTATTCATTGCAAACAAGTATGAGAGTGTTGGCTCTCTGTGAAAGAAACACATGTTAATCATTCTCTTGGTGGTTTCAACCCCTCTGAAAAATATGAAAGTCAGTTGGGATTATGATTCCCAATATATGGGAAAATAAAAGCCATGTTCCAAACCACCAACCTGATTTTGCCTTTGCTTGTGCTTTCCTGATACTTTTTTAATCTTTCGGGGAGATTCTCTTGGGGATTGCACAATCAGCAGAAGGATGCAACAGTTTGGGTATATACTTTGCCTCTAGACATCATGGTTGCAAACAATAGCGACATGCATTATCTGTCCAAACATCTTGAAAAACCCAGTGAAGAAAGGACATCGATGGAACAGACTGAACAAACATAGAACTGGAAATCAAAAACATCTATTTTGAGATGATTTCCTAAAGGGCACCAGGCTTGCCAGTTTCGCTGTGACTTACCCAAGGATATATACCAAGTTAATCGAAATCGATTGCACCTAGCCGACCGACCATCGAACAAAAAAAAAGAAGAGTTCAAGAGCAATACATTCTTCTGCACTATGTTCAACATACATAATAACACATGGAGGTTTCCGCAATTTTGGGGGCTCTCCCAGATCACCTAAAATCAAAGAATTTTAGTACCCTCTGGTAAACGTTTACATAACTATGGAAAACCACCATTTTTCATGGGTAAATCCACTATTTCTATGGCCATTTTCAATAGCTATGTTAGTCATTACCAGAGGGTAAATCCCATTAGATCCCATTAAACCACCATAAATCCCATTAAATCCCATTAGATCCCACTATTTCTATGGTCATTTAAAGCAACCCATGGTTTTGGGGATCCCTGGAGCCATCTTCGGGATCCCTGGCGGTTGCCTTTTTCCACATTGCTGCCTGGGCACCATGGGAACGGCAGCACAAAAAAAATCGGAAAAATCAACCATCTGGTGGGCTGGGGGTTCATAACCTTTTGTTGAAAAAATACCGGTATACCAACTTATGTGAATATAATATATACATGTATATATATACAATATATGTATGTATAATTTTTTATAGTGTATACTTATGCATATATAACAGTCTATAATATATACACATACGTATACGTACACAGGTGTGTATATATATATACACATAATGTATAATATATATATAATATAATATATACATACACATTAATATAAATGTGTGTTGCATCTATGGGTCAACTTGCGGTGCCATGACTTCTGGCTCTATGGCTATGTAAACCGACAGAGCAGTCTTTGGATGATCGAACCTATCACTGGTGAATCCTTGTGAATGTGACACGACTGGCATCTGGATGCATCTGGCAGAGATGCGCCCTTGACCCCTTGCTATTTATATTACAATATACATCAAAATAAGGAAAGAAGTGTATTTTGTTCCGGGGACGAGACTTCCTAGTAAGTATGGTTACCTGAGCTCTTGCGACTTGTAGCCTCGTCATAGCCGTACCCACGTCAGGACTGTCAAGGTAGTGATGGCTCCAGCTGCCAACTCAACTTCCTCACAAGTCCAACCTAAACTACGTATCATCGTCGAATCATCGTCCAAAACCATGTTTTTGGGGGTGTAAAACGTCAGATTTCTTCCATCGCTGGGCAAATCTACCCAGGTTCTTCAAGATCTTCAATGAGATCATGGGGAAGATACAACATAGGATCTAGGATTAAGGCTCCAGCTGACTGTAAGCATTGATCATGGGGAAGACCGGCTCCCACACACTTTGTGCGTGGTAGTCGGCTGCGCCCGCGCTCTTCGCGGCTGCAAAAACTCAAATGGCTGGAGTGAGCAGTTGATGTTTGAAGAACGTTGTGCAATATAGTCATCAATGCTGAGCAAGTACACCCATAAGTGGGGTCACTCACATGCTTACATGGCTGGATTTGATGGCTTGCTGAATCTACTTGATGCATTCTGCATATTCAGTCGTGAGAATTGCTAGAATTCCCAGAACGAGAGTGCTTTTCTTTTTGACCCATGTCTAACACGTATCAACACATGCATATGGCTGATACTGCTGATTCTTAGCAAAGCTGAGACAGATTCCAATCTTCCGATCTTATACTGTGAGCCAAAGATGGGACGACACAGCAGAGCCATCACTTGACTGTTGGACAGGACAGCCACTGCACATGGCGTCTAAAGCTGCAGGGTTCAAGTGACACATGTCATAAAGAAACAAAAACCAATCACCGTTGGTTGGCCACGGCTCAATTAGTTGTTACCCTGTCCTGCTTGCTCCTTTCCATCTTTTGGTCACTTCAATCCATCGTCAAAGCAAACATGTCAAGTGGGGACACACACCAGAATCGCAATGAACGGCTACAGCTCTTACGGAATACAATAATATATATATATATGTATATATAATATAAAATAATATAATATAATATAATATAACATAATATAATATAATATTCAAATAATATAACATAATAATATGTAATATAATATATAATATAATATATATAATATAATATATAATATAATATATAATATAATTATCATATATTATATAATTATAATATATAATATATAAGATAATATATATAATATAATATATAATGTAATATATAATATAATATATAATATAATATATAATTTAATATATAATATAATATATAATATAATATATAATATAAATAAAACATAATACATAAAATATAATAAATATAATATAATAAATATAATATAATAAATATAATATAATATAATGTAATAAAATATAATATAATATAATATAATATAATATATATAATATATACATATATATATAATCATGTGTGTACATATATATATATATATATATATATCATGTGTATATATAAAATATAATATGAAACTTCTGAAACCACCAAATGGCTGTGAGTGCAACTGCGGACTGGTCATGACGCCAAGTCATACACTTTCTCATGGAGACACCAGTGTTTCCATTTACATGTCACCTTTTCCCTCCGTGGACATCCGCATGTTCACACCTGCGTGGATGCTTTCGGGTTTGCCGTGTTTAAACCATGTCGTTTATGTTCAGAAAACTACAGAGCAGTTCAAACAACTTTCTCACCTGATTCATGTTTCATCATTTTTCTACATTCAAACTTCGAACCACACTGAGGTCCAAATGGGTTTCTCTGAAAATAGGCTATCCCAAATTCAAATGGATTGTATATAGTCATTATCCATCATTGTCCCAATGAAAATTAAGTCATTTGGAGGGGATACCACATTTCAGGCACACCCAAAAATCATCCCAAATCCATTCTTCATTGGTAACTATAGCCAGTCACTACTTGAGATGGTTGAATCATGATAAAAATTGAATGCTAATTTTCAGACAAGCCCAAATGTAGGATTCAGCTTTGAACATCGGTTTCCACAATCCTCCCACTGTTGCCTGTTGTCGTTGCGGAGAATGGCCATAGCTGGCGTCCCTGCAGCAACCCCCCCTCCTGGTGGTCATGGTTAGGGCATATTGGCAACATGTAGGCTGTATGCAGGGTGTAACTCCCACGCCCTGTATGAAGGTATCTGGCCAGGCCACCCACATGTGGGATACGGCGTATACGGGGTTGCTGGGCGGCAGGAGCATATACAGTATGTAGAGTACATATCTGTACATATGTATATATGCATATGATCACATATGTATGCAGAAATACATACATATCTATTAAATCATGCATGTTTACAGTAGATCATGTTGAGATATTTTAAGATCAATCTCTCAATAAACACCAGTGTCCCCCATTCGCAGCCCCCACAGATTGCTGGAGGCATCAGTTGCCAGAATGGTCCTCAGGAATGTGATTTGCCATGACACGAAGCGCTGGGCGCATAGCTTTGCCCACTTCATAAACTACTCCCAAAAATCAATGGTTTATCATCTTTCTTTCTTTCCTAAAAATCCAATAAACTGGAGGATGTATCGATAGCCTAGCTTTGCAGGAACCCAGATCCACTTGATGGCTGATGATGGGTTTGTTAATGCAGGAGTTGACTTTGGGTTGTTCAGCCAGAACGTGGAGGTCAGGCAAAAAAATGCCACATATAAGGACGGGAAATTGGCGAAATACCGGCGTAAAAGACGGTCAAAGATGGCAAAAACACACAGTTCTCCACGCTTGTGGCTGTTATCTACCTACACTTGGAGCATTTTTTGCTGCACCACACGCAGTTCTTTTCCTTGTCTCAGCTTCTTCGCTTGACGTCTGTGACAAAGGTTGCGCAGGGTTGAAACACAAGCTATGTCATGTCGTGTGGGTTGATTTGGCCCAGCGCCGGACCTGGGGATTTACGGGTGGTTTTTGCTTGCAATAACCCCGAAAACTTCTGAAAAGTTAACACAATAACATATATATATATATGTTGCATTGTTATTATCATTATTATTCTATATATTTATGTACATATATAATAGTAACACTGCCAGTATCTGAGTAGGATATGTTCCAACTGTTTATCATCTTTAAGTGTTGCTATAAATTCCTCAAGGATGCTGGTTCCATTCATCATCTTGGACGGCTCTCTGAGAAAAGTGGGGTAGCCGCTATGATCGAGTAGTCCTGGGTGGCGGCTGCCAGGAATTTCTGGTCTTGGTAATTTTAACCACATCTAAGAAACCATAGGGGGTTAACCATTTTCTGGTATATGTCCATTGATAGGGTGGAATCGTTCAACCACATGTTCTGGGAACTTTAACCGACAATTATTGGGAATTATGGCGAAGTGATTTATTTTAGGAAACAAAAAAAATCGAATATACCCTCTGGTTATGACTAACAGTTCGCCATGGTATAGATGGCCCATTTATAGATGGTTTACCTATTAAACATGGTGATTTTCCATGGCTATGTTAAATAACCAGATGGTATTTCCCAAAATCATGGTCATATCAGGGGACCTGATATATCCCGGTAGTTGACATCAGCTGGGTGCGTCCGAAAAAATAACAGGGACTCTTAAAATCGTCGTCAGTCAGTCATAACCCACAAATATGTAAATATATCACTTGACTATACCAAGCAAGTCAGGAATTGACCAAAAAAACACACACACAAGGGAACTTGCCTCAGCAAGCCTGGTTGCCGTGCTGCCAAGCATCTGTTTGGGCCAGAAACCAGTGTACGTGAGGTGATATCCTTAATTGCTACGGATGATGTCTCCGGACGGCAATGTGTCTTAGCAAACAATGTGCCGTCGGATGCTTCAATAAACTGTCAACAATCAAACAACCTAGAAAATAAAGACACAGGATGTTGAGCAGTTGCTGAATTAAATCAGTGTATCGGCCTTTGCCCTCAAAGACCGCATATATTTACATATTCATTTAATTTGCATATTATATATATATATATATACATACATGAACATCAGCATATGCATACAAATGTATACATATGTATATATATATATGCAACTATATAATTTAAAATATATCATTATTATCACTATTATTATTATATTATTATTAATTATGATATATATATATATATATTATACACTGTATATGTATATTGAACAAATGACGAATGATAGTACATATTGAAAACACATCCCAACATCATCCAACTGCACCCGTGACGTCATAAACACCATCGATCATCTTCCCCATTCCCGTTCCCGTTTGTTCAACCGCGGCGCGACCGCCCCGGTGATTGAAATTGGGATCTTGCCAGTCGTGAGGCAGCGGCACTTCTCCCAAGGCTTTGGGATCGTAGCCTGGCCGGGGGCTCAGCTGGTTGAAAGAATGGGATCCTGAAAAACCGTTCCAAGAATACGGTGTCCATAGGGTGGCTCTTGGGCCCCCAAAATTGGTGATGTCGTGATGTAGCCCATCAACACAGAAGTATTTGTTTCATGGCTCAAATGATCCCATCACCCGTTCATGATCAATTTACTAAACCATGGTTTCTGGGGGTAATATAAGGGGGATAAATGAAAACAGCCCTTTAAAGGCTGTGTGTAGTCACTGTAGTCCTTTTTGTTTTGCGGTTGTTTGCCCACTTGACCCGAAAGTGAAGCAACATTCGCCCGTCCTTTTTTTAAAGCGGTTGTTTGCCCATTTGACCCGAAAGTGAAGCAACATTCACCCTAAGAAATATCCAACTGAAACATGCAGACATTACATTCCACTTCCCAACCGCTCCCTGGATATGCCATGCCAGCAAAACGTGGAAAACCACTACTAACTTTGACATACTTTTGACCATATTAGTTGTTCTACTTGGGGACATGATCACGAACGTTCACAATAATTAGGTGTGTCCAACTTGTTGATTTATGAGTACAGCCACTCAAAAACACTACAGTAAAACCATCGGTTATCAACCCACTTACAACCTTAGATACCCTGCAAAAGCTTGTGTCTATCTGATTGGTCTATGTTCGCATTTGTGAAAAGGAAAGAAACATGAACCTGCCAAACCTAGGTTGATCCATGTTCATATAATTTCATATATATATATTGGGCTTACCCACTACAATAATTTATAATAATTGCATCATATTGTTGGGTTTACAATTTAAGATCATTGTATCAGAATCACATATCATTATCATTTTTCACATTGCCATTATCATTGTCATTATCATGATATTATTGTTATCACTATTTTACTATTATGATTATTATCTGTATATATTAGTATAGGTAGAATTATACATATATATAATCATATATAACTATATGTATATATAATAATAATTAAAATATATGTATATATATAATTATATATATGTGTAACTATGTGTATATATATATATATATATTCATGCATATATATATATATAATATCAACATACATATATATATATATATCAACATATCATCAATAACCATTGATAATTCTTGTGGCAACTCCATCTGACCTGCCACTCACAGCCATGACACAGGTAATGACCTCTTCGTCCATGCCTCAGCCCATGGTTTCACCCAAGAACAAATGGAGGTTTCCTGGGGGTACCCCCAGCCTCATCCATTTTTCATAGGATTTCCAATATAAATATGTATAAATTATATATATAACATGATGATATATGTATATTATATTATAACAATCTATTTTGTGGTACCCCCAGCCATCAGGAACTCCCCAACTGGATCCAAATGGATTCAACAATTGATGTCGATTGATCAAGCATGGAGCGGGCAACCAGCATACGGCAATATAACCAACCACCAAGCATAAAAGCAAAGCATTGATAATCAAACGGGTGGTTTGAAATCCCAGCGACCCCATGTGCACGAGATTGTGATGCCTACTAATTAGCAATGCAGGGTGGGGCTGCATCACCAAAATCGCCAGTCATCTCGTCCGCTGTCCTGTGCTCTATAAGGACAAAAACCGATGGGTCAACTCAATCATACACAAAATGGGTACTGGACTTCAAAACACGTTCATCTTGAGCCGCGAGCCCGCTTCTTTTTGTCTGAAGTGCGTTGTGCTACACGCCAATCTGGAGCTGGCAGGCGAGGCGTGCTGACACGTCAGTAGAATGCTACGATCTCAAAAAATCTGAGGGGTGGAAGATAAACATACGTACTTAAAATATCTTAAAATGGACAAGAAATCACAAGAAGCTGTGCACATTGACCCCGTTCATCTCTTCTGTCACACCACCTGCACGGGACCTCAGGACCCATCAAATCATATCTCAACATTGCTCCACAGCCTGCTGAGGATCCGCTTGCATCTCTTTCAGCATAGTTGCTATGTTGTGCAGGGGATTTACAGGATCTGGAACCACGGCACCTTGCAGGGCGGAACCTGGAACAAACCTGGAATGTCTGGACTTGCGTGGTAGGGATGTCCTGAGCTTTTGGATCTACTTTGATTGGGTGGGTAGTATGTTCGCCCATTTGTAGCCGACAAAACAAAATCATTAGATGGAAGCTGCCCAACCAGCGTTGACCCAACAAAGGTCAACATTGGTGTTCTCAGCACTTCTTGGTAAAGTTTCAATCCCGCACCTGCTGACCATTGCTTGTGTCCTCGCCAATAACTCTCCACATCCGCGCTGGTGATTCCAGCCCGCGCTGCGTCGGAGCAAAGATGAAAGACAAAATCTGACTCAAGGTCCCTGAGTTGGCTGAAGATGTATTGCAAACCCTCATCAAAATCAAACACACGCATCTCCTGCATGTACTCCAAAGCCAAGACTTCTACCACGTAGGAGGGCAAGTAGGTGTGAGTTGCATCCATGAAGCGAGCCTTCAAAGCCTTCGCAAGCTGAATCAAGGAGATGGCCTGTCGACCAGCATGCTTGATCAGCTGCACTTGATGCTCAGCCACACTTGATGAAGAGTCCCGAAGCATGTCGAAGTCTGTGAGGTTTCTGCGGCGCTTGCGCTTCCCAGACCACTGCGGTTGAAACTCCCTTCGCTTGAGGAAGACCTCCAGACCAGATCTGGCATCAAGCTCGTAGGTGAACAAGAGGTCGACATCAACTCCGGTGCGAGGATGTCTGAATTGCACAGAGTGCCTGTTAACCCTAGCTTCATCACCCAGTGTCCACATCTTGCAGATGCAGCTCCTAAAGGACTGCCTACAATCCTCCAACGTCGAGCTTCCCGACACAAAGACCACAATGTCAACCTCCAAACGACCTTTGAGCATGGTGCCTTTGGCATAGGATCCATTGGTTGTGATATCCTCGACAACATCAGACAACTCCCAATTTTGCCTCAAGACATTCTGAAGAGAACTGATTGCTGCAGAACACTTATCGAAGTCGTCCTCTGTTGGCTGGATCTGCTGCAGAACTTCTTGCCATGTAGCATCCCAATCAATTTTCATTTTGGTCGTCAGAGTGGCTGGAACCACTAGAACATCATAGACAAAGAAGGACACGGCGCAACTTCCTTTAGCATCCTTTAGCCACAACAGCCACAAACGATTGTTTTTGACCTTCTTAGGAGAAATGGCCTTGGGTCCTAGCGTCAAGCCGATAGAATCCCATCCTCAATCATCGCGGCTTCGCTCAGTTGAACCACCCAAATTGCTACCCAAAAGACCCACTACTATCACTCTTCATGGGTTAAAACAAAATTAATTTTAATCAAATTCGATGATATATAAACCCTCATTTGGGTTGGATAAATCTATGATCTTTCGCTAAATCCCTACTTCAGAAGGTAACTCGTGCTAGCCGCGGCGCTGTAGTCCCGTGAGAAGCGCACCGTGCCGTCTGGCGGCAGCAGCGGCAGCATGTCGCGCAGGGTGATTTTGCCAAAGGGCTGCTCCAGGTGGAGCTGGCTCACGTCCTGAGAGACCCTCCGGTGGTCATTTTCGTAACGCAGGAACAGATGGGGGGTTCCGTTTTGTCATGGGTAATAGCTGGATGATTTTGGGGAACCCCCGTTTTAGGAAACCTCCAAATGTCTATATACTGGTGCTAAATGCGGGGAGGGTGAGAATGGGATAATGTTTAATGATGTTATTGCATGGATTGGATCTTTCCCCCATTCCCTACTAAGCAGAAAGTAATTTCAATGGAAACATCATCCATGAGGGATGTTCCCCGGCCCCACAGGGATTCAACCCCGGAATTGGGTGTATCGACCGGGCGAATCTCATCACATGGCTTGGCGAACACCTCGAAATCACGCAACGGAAATTCATGTTTGGTCATTTTCGAGACTTGGAATAACAGTGATTTAGAGTGATACACATGATAACCACTGTTTATCATACATGGAATATCATGGGATGACCCTGATTTGGGACTTATAAACCAGGCTTATTAACCAGCCACTGACTGGGTTCCCCAAGTTGTTTCTCGCCAACGCAGCATGTGTTTAGCCATTTTTTGTTGCGGGATATTCCATTTTTTCCCTGGAAGTTAAGGTAAAATGGAATCTACCAACAATGATAACAATGATAATAGTGGGAAAAGGTAGGCTTGGGCCCAGCGGGCATACCATTTTCTCATGACCTGTCCAGAGGAGTCAGCATGACATCAGACCTGGGATGGCATACCTCTCGACTACATGGGTGGTCTAGATCAACTAGGGAAACCAGTCTGTTAGATGTATTCACCATTTTGAGGAAACCCAGCTGCCATTGCCATTTCTTGGTAGGTTTGGTTCATGTTCGTTGCTGAGCTGTCCCATGATTGTTGGTGAAATTAATCCCTCATTGTTAGTTGATTTGCCTATGCTTGTTGCCCCAATCACCATCTTTGTTAGGGCTTCGTGAACTGACTTCCAAACTATGTTTCATCAAGCAGCATTATTTTGTTGGATCAATGAAGCATTTTGTTGATAAATGTTGACTATGTAGTATATACATTAAAAAACCAAAAAAACATAATAATAAAACTACATAGCCACGTATAGGTGCATCTGAACATAGGGTACCCCCACAGCACAATTCCTATGAAAGGGATGGTTCATTATGTTTCCCACTCGCAAATCTAAAGTTTTTTTTTTGATGGGTGCATCCCCATACATTTGGTTAAATCGACAATTTTTGGAACAACACAAAAATCTAATTGTTTGTTGTATATTACACCCATTCTGAATTCTCCACCAATAAATTCCCATTAATGTAATACTAATGTAATAAACGCAATTTCATAAACCATCCCCAAAATCACAATCTTTATGGACGGGATTGAAACCATCCGAAAATGGTAGATTTACGGTATTGGGTTTCCCACATTATAGCGATTTAACTATACAGTTATTGGCAATTAGTGGTTTACCCATATATATATATATATAGCAATTAGTGGTTTATCCGACTAAATAGTCGTACATTGATACACCCACCCCACATGGTAATTAATGCTTTAACCAACTAAATATGATATATATATATGTATTATATATATACTTGTATTATATATTTATATTATATGATTGTAGATTACGTGGTTTATATCAATGTATTGATGAGTTTAGGGGGGCGTTAGGAACATGCCAAAGCTCCACCACCAGCGGTGGCGGGATTTTCTCGCCAACCACCTCACAGTTCACCTAGGCCAGGGGTGAACAAACATGCCCCCAGTTTGAGCAACAAAAACTGGAATTGCAACCATCAAACATGTGGATGTTAGCCATGAAACATTGAGACTGAACCAAACACACATGGGGATCTAATCAACAAACTGAAACTTCTTTGTGTCCGTGTTAAACATTGCAATTTAACCACCAAGAGCTTGAGAGTTCACCGACATACCCATATGATGTATAATATAAGAGTACGCATAGCCTTTCATAAGTACTCTGGAACGACATTTTTGTTGACCTATACACCCCACTCGCAAGGTGTAGGAACGCAAAAGCAAGGCTAGAAACCAACCGAACAAGAAATCTCAAGCAATTTACAACTCGGACCTGCTGTGTGCCTCCGGAATTCATCTCAAATTAGAAGTGCTCTGTAATTCCGTGTTGGTTTGGATGGAATTTGTCACGGACAGTTTCACTTACCAACCGCCAGGCGTCTTGCCGTTGCCAGTCGGTAGTCGGTAGGGATCATGATTTTAGGTAGGATGGAAAACTATCAACCTTTGAAGCCGCCAACCATATCTACGTATGTGTATCTAAATATACACATATTCAATATACTATTACACCAGACAATGAACCATACTCTCACTTCACATATCTATATTATAATTAATGAATCAACAAATAGATAATAGATATAAGTATATATAATATAATATAATAGTATGTATAATATATTGTATATACGTAAGTGATCCCACTTCCAGTTCCCCAGTTCCGCTCCGCGGCACTGTGGGTAGCGCCACCTCCACATGGCCGCCCTTCCGATAGCCAGGACAGCCCCAAAGGCCCGAGATGGACACGGGGATCGGCACCACTGTCCTTAGGCGCTGCGGTGTAATCCATATCTATCCCAGATGCGAACCATGATGCTGGAATATTTAGCTACAAATCTGGGCAATGTTTGGGGTAAATGTAGGTAAATATTCCAGCACCATGGAGCATATGGGTATTATGGTAGAATCAATGTAGAATCCATATTTATTTGTGGTATTAATCCATATATGTTTACTTGGAGGATCATCCCAGACATCGTAAGTGGTTCATAAGCCTAGTTGCTAATTCCGGGGGCTATCCGCTATCCCGTACAGAAGTCAGCCATTTTTGTTTCTGGTTATTACTTTATCATACTTTATCTATCAATGAATGTGGAGATCTACCATCACTTCAAATTGGATCGAAGAAATCATAATTTTATTGTGGCATTATGGCATACACATAATGCAAATTCCACATGTGTTTATAAACGATTACGGATGAATAATAATGACAATTAATAGTAGATTCTCATGGGTTACATGTAATCCACTTTATGGATATAATAGTTAATTCAAAAGATCCCAGGTACCACATGAGTTTGAGAGCCCTCAAAAAACATGGAACCGAAGTGATTATAGATGAAAAACATTGAAAAACAATCTTACGTAGTGACTTTGTGGAGGATTTTGTTCACTAATCAAAATATCTATATCATGAATTGAACAAACATTAGGAATATCTATATAATGGTTACTTTGATAATCTTCACTAATCACTTACTATCTATAGAAAGTCCCACAACGGATCACAACTTCGATCGAGGTTGACTCCAGGCCATGAACCAAACTTGCAAGCTACATAGGTATCCAAGAAAAATCCGTGAAGGCCATATGGTGGTTTCCTAAGTCATGGGGCTACCCCCCAGTCATCATCATCCCATTTTTTGGAGGGATTTTCCATGAAAGCAACCATCCAGCCATTTAGGGGCACCCCCATGGCCTGTCTTAAAGAGACTCTTGAGGCCCAAATAACCTGTTGAGGGGTTAGCTTTGGGACCTTTCTGCCAGATCCTTTCCTGCGTTGTGAAATCAGGAACATCCTGTCACTTCACAGCTTGCCATGGAAAATGACCCATTCATAAAAAAAAAATCTCGATGATTTATCATGATTTATCTGAAGATATTTGAACATGGTGATTTTGCAGATAGTTCTGGGTCAATTATCATAATTCACTAACCTGAATAGTTCGGCCATTTGGGGGATGACGGGGATGATTTCCCTATAATCGTAACCATGATTCCAGGGTTCGGTCACCTCGTGAGGTCGTTATATGTATTAACTGTCGTCGAATCATTGGTAACATGGCCCAGCCGCATGCGTCCCGGAATGTGCCGGTCGAAGCGAACAAACATCAACTCCTGGAGAAGATGTGAGAAGCCCATAGGACAGGTTGGAAAATATGGCTTTAGCCTCTTGTAAAGCAAATATAACATAGCTATGGAACATGACCATAGCTAGTTCGCTTCGTTGATTTACCTATTATTACATAGCTATGGAAAATGACCATTTAGTTCGTTGATTTACCTATTACAGTTCGCGATGTTCGTTTACCAGAGGGTATATATTATAATATTATATATATATATATATAAATAACCAATTTGAACCAACATTAGAAATATTTGGAATTAGATATGATCCATTGATGACTATTGGAATCCATGTGGATCACCATGGATCCACATTTTCGAGAACCGGCCGTGGTGTCCTCATGGGGCTTCAAGCATCAAAACATAGGCTCTAAATCTCAGGGAAGGATTTCGGACATCAGTATCTACTTTGAAAAACCACTGAAAAACAAAACATCTTCAAAAACTAGACGTTTGATGTAGAGCCATGTATATGAATGTAATACATATATATATATGTATATATATATATATCTATATGCATCAGCACCACCTATATATATGATTATATATGTATATATTATACATAGGCGCATATGTAACTATGTTGATAATTAACATTAATTAAGTGTATAGTGTATAGATGATAATCGCATAGACCTAAGAAACGATGTGAAGCACCCGCCATCGCCATCGCCTGCTCCACTGGATGAGTGGAGACATCAGTAACCACGCATTCCTCCTCGGAGTCGGGGGAGATTTGGCCATGGGCCATGTCTGCAAAGTCGTTTTGGAAGATTGACATGTTGAGAGAACATGTACAGTTATGACCCGAAATACCAGTTATAAGTACTAAGAAACCCCCATTTATAGAATGTATAATCCCACTTATAACCAGTTATAACTGATAAATGGCCATAACTGTATGAACACGTGTACCAAACCTTTTAAAGTGAACTCGTTGTCACGCGGGTGGACTCTGTATTCAGAAATGGTCACTGAAGCAACACCAACATCGCCACTGTGGGTCGTTTACATATAATTATCCGATGAACACGGCTCCAACATCCATATAATGTAGACATTGCGGAGATAGTATGGGACAAAGAAACAGTTTCACGAATGGTATATATGTTGCTGTTTCTGTGAGCTTGATTATGGTGGCAACCAAAGAACTACAGGTATGTTGGTCACTGTGCATCCATGGCTGCCTTCGCTCTAGTACCTGGTAATACAACATACGCTATTTATTTATTTGGAAACTATAGCAAACTGATTGATCTATAAATGTGATATTACTATACTATCAGTTTGCTGCAATTACCTATAGGTTTGATTGATCTATAAATGTCATATTACTATACTATCGGTTTGCTGCAATTACCTATAGGTTTGATTGATCTATACATGTCATATTACTGTACTATCAGTTTGGTGCAATTACCTATAGGTTTGATTGATCTATGAATGTCATATTAGTATACTAGAAATTTGCTGTAATTACCTATAGGTTTGATTGATGTATAAATGTCATATTACTATACTATCAGTTTGGTGCAATTACCTATAGGTTTGATTGATCTATAAATGTCATATTGCTATACTATCAGTTTGCTGCAATTACCTATAGGTTTGATTGATCTATAAATGTCATATTACTATACTATCAGTTTGGTGCAATTACCTAAAGGTTTGATTGATCCATAAATGTCATATTACTGTACTATCAGTTTGCTGCAATTACCTATAGGTTTGATTGACCTATAAATGGTCATATTACTGTACTATCAGTTTGCTGCCATTACCTAAAGGTTTGATTGATCTATGAATGTCATATTACTGTACTATCAGTTTGGTGCAATTACCTATAGGTTTGATTGACCTATAAATGGTCATATTACTATACTAGCAATTTGCTGTAATTACCTATAGGTTTGGTTGATGTATAAATGTCATATTACTGTACTATCAGTTTGGTGCAATTACCTATAGGTTTGATTGATCTATAAATATCATATTACTATACTAGCAATTTGCTGTAATTACCTATAGGTTTGATTGATGTATAAATGTCATATTACTATACTATCAGTTTGGTGCAATTACCTATAGGTTTGATTGATCTATGAATGTCATATTACTGTACTATCAGTTTGGTGCAATTACCTATAGGTTTGATTGATCTATGAATGTCATATTACTGTACTATCAGTCTGCTGCAATTACCTATAGGGTTTGATTGATGTATAAATGTCATATTACTATACTATCAGTTTGCTGCAATTACCTATAGGTTTGATTGATCTATACATGTCATATTACTGTACTATCAGTTTGGTGCAATTACCTATAGGTTTGATTGATCTATGAATGTCAATATTACTATACTAGCAATTTGCTGTAATTACCTATAGGTTTGGTTGATCTATAAATGTCATATTACTATACTATCAGTTTGCTGTAATTACCTACAAGTTTCATTGATCTAAAAATGTCATATTACTGTACTATCAGTTTGCTGTAATTACCTATAGGTTTGATTGATCTATAAATGTCATGTTACTACAGTTTGGTGCAATTACCTATAGGTTTGATTGATCTATAAATATCATATTGCTATACTATCAGTTTGCTGCAATTACCTATAGGTGTGATTGATCTATAAATGTCATATTACTGTACTATCAGTTTGCTGTAATTACCTATAGGTGTGATTGATCTATAAATGTCATATTACTGTACTATCAGTCTGCTGCAATTACCTATAGGGTTTGATTGATCTATAAATATCATATTACTGTACTATCAGTTTGCTGCAATTACCTATAGGTTTGATTGATCTATACATGTCATATTACTGTACTATCAGTTTGGTGCAATTACCTATAGGTTTGATTGATCTATAAATGTCATATTACTATACTATCGGTTTGCTGCAATTACCTATAGGTTTGATTGATCTATGAATGTCATATTACTGTACTATCAGTTTGGTGCAATTACCTATAGGTTTGATTGATCTATAAATGTCATATTACTATACTATCAGTTTGCTGTAATTACCTACAAGTTTCATTGATCTAAAAATGTCATATTACTGTACTATCAGTTTGCTGTAACCACCTATAGGTTTGATTGATCTATAAATGTCATATTACTGTACTATCAGTTTGCTGCAATTACCTATAGGTTTGATTGATCTATGAAT
>Ga0126342_10010329_pt1 | contig 16701 bp, 13 predicted proteins | sample Cyp1metagenome_FD_92528 | JGI IMG/M metagenome (GOLD analysis project Ga0126342, IMG submission 92528) | Coral microbial communities from Lord Howe Island, Old Settlement Bay, Australia - Cyphastrea 1 metagenome | ecosystem: Host-associated > Invertebrates > Cnidaria > Coral ... | reverse complement strand
CACTTGTTTCATTCCTACGGTTCATTGGTTTCATCCGTTTCATGCATTTCATTCATGTTATTCGTTTCATTCGTTTTCCATTGCCTTCATTTGTTTCATTCATTTCTCTCATTTCAGTCATTTTAATCCTTCCATTAATTTCATTCATTTAGTTTATTGCATTCACTTTTTTCAATTTTAGTTGTTTCGTTCGCTTCATTTGTTTGATTCATTTCATTTTTTAATCGTTTCTACAGACCTTTCCCCGCGAAAAACGGGAAAAATCGAATTTTGTTCTTTTTTTCTTTCTCTGCCCGAACGCATGTGTTGCACTTTTTTTCTGCATACCTTTTCCCCGCGAAAAACGGGAAAAATCGAAAAATTTCTTTTTTTCTTTCTCTGCCCGAACGCACGCGTGTTTTTTTTGTTTCTGCATACCTTTTCCTTGCGAAAAACGGGAAAAGTCGAAAAAAAATCTTTTTTTCTTTCTCTGCCCGAACGCATGTGTTGCACTTTTTTTTTCTGCATACCTTTTCCCCGCGAAAAACGGGAAAAATCGAACAATTTTCTTTTTTTCTTTCTCTGCCCGAACGCATGTGTTGCACTTTTTTTTCTGCATACCTTTTCCCCGCGAAAAACGGGAAAAGTCGAAAAAAAATCTTTTTTTCTTTCTCTGCCCGAACGCACGCGTGTTTTTTTTGTTTCTGCATACCTTTTCCGCGCGAAAAACGGGAAAAATCGAAAAAAAATATTTTTTTCTTTCTCTGCCCGAACGCACGCGTGTTTTTTTTGTTTCTGCATACCTTTTCCGCGCGAAAAACGGGAAAAATCGAAAAATTATCTTTTTTTCTTTCTCTGCCCGAACGCACGCGTGTTTTTTTTGTTTCTGCATACCTTTTCCCCGCAAAAAACGTGAAAAATCGAATTTTTTTCTTTTTTTCTTTCTCTGCCCGAACGCACAAAAGGGTACGCGCTAGAAAAACAACGCGCGCGATCCAGCTTAGGCTTTCTGCACAGTCCTGCTTTTTTTCGGCCATCGAGGTAGTCACGGCCTGACACCAAAAAAAGAAGAAGAGTATGCGATCAAACGTTTCTGGAAGTTTCTGTGAATGGGGAGGAATTTCGTTCAAGGACTTTCAAGAGACTTGTCAAGCTCACGTCGATACTTCAGAGTCTGACTAGGGCCTCTAGGGAGGCAGAAAAGCATCCAGTAGACGGGACCCCGGGGCCATGATTCTTGCGCAAAGGCCCCTGAGTTCAGAAGTTAGATCTGGAGAATGATGGAGAATGTAGCTGTGCAAAATCACTCTGATAGGAATCCAACTGTCCCGACATGGGATGGATGGCCTAAATCCTCGAGATACACAGATTTCTAAGTTAGACCGTCAGACCCTTTGCGCTCCAGGTTCAACCAATCCTTTCATCTTACAGCCATCTCTGAATAAAGCTGGGTCACTACGGATACAGTCATTGAGAGAGACCACAGTAGTCTCAGTGTCACTTGGATAAGCTGTCTCTTTCGCCAATTTGCTAGTCAAACGATATCAGATCCTTAGCTCAGTGCTTCCATATTCCCATGGATTGCATAGCAAGAGACAAGCCACAAGTGTCACAAGTGTCACTCAAACAAAACTCGGCAGGCATATTGCAACATGCTGCTGTTTATCTTGACTGATGTGGAACTCAATGAAACTATCTGGGGATTCCAATTACCCTATTCCTTGCCAATCCATTTGCCATTTCCAAGGATCTGGAAGCTCTGCAGATTTGGGCTTCACCTAAGTTCAAGGGGTCTTTCAAATGATGTCCATGGAATTCCATTGCCAAGGCCGAATTCTTCAACATTGAACATCAATTCCCCATGAAATATATGAAATGGCATTTTTCTGGAGGAAAAACACCATTTTCAGACCCAAACATCAAATTTCTAGCCAAATGTCCCAAACATCAAACATCGGCTCCCGTTCCGCCATAATAAAACGAAAAGGTACGTTCCGCCAAGGGGCGGCTAACATCGGCTTGCCACTGGGCACCTTTTTGGCGGTACCTCCTGTTGGAGACCGCAACGGAGTTTTGCAAACGTATACCGTATACCCTCTGCTCGTTGAAGATAACCATGGAAAATGACTCATTAAAGTAGATTAAGTAGATGCAATTGATGAAATTCTTTTTTTTTCAATTGCCATTTCCCATTTTCCAGAAGGCCTACACTGGGACTGTAAACGTCGTCTCTGCCTGTGAACCATGGGTTTTTCTGTGGTCCTGGTGCGACTGTCAAAGGCTTCCAGTCCTGCGCCGTGCTCAATGGCCCAGAAATGGCTGCTTTATGCTGCTTTAAACCTTCCAAGCTTGGAGCTTTATGGCATTGGTTTTACATGGTTTTACCATATGGCAGTGTGTCAAAACCTTGTACCCCTGTAGTTCACATCAAAATAGCTGGTAAATGGATGTTCATTCCCCTAAAAATGGTATCAATAGGTATTGATCCATACCCATATTACCCAAGATCACTGAAAGAATAAGGACTCCAGTCGATCGTTGGCTAAAAACCATGAGACTTCCCATGTTTGCGACAATTTGTACCCTTCACATGAATCCCCGGTTGACAATCTGCGTAAACCTTGGCTTGATAATCTGCTTACAAATTAAAGTCCCAAACAACAAAACACACCTTCTCATATTGCAACAGCGGACAGTCTTTCCAATCCGCATCGGGCAAGGGTCGCGTAAGCGTTTTTTCGATGATGTGACCTCCGTTTCGGCGTGGGAGATAGGTCATTGGGTCGCAAAGGGGCAGACTGCAGAACCACAAAATGCAACCTTTTTTTTTAGCTGGTAAAATACAGCGGAAATGGATTAAGATGGCCAGTTTAAGAGGTACTCTAAAAATTCACTAGGTAACATTAGCTAATCACAATTGTCCGTAAACTGGCCATTTCGGGGTATACCGGTATACCCCATTTTCAGACACACCCAGCTGCTGATGGAACAATCAAAACGGCAAGCTCTGGTTCTTGTGGCGGCTACAAATGATCAGCAACATTGGAAAGATGTCTTTAGCATTCTTTGGCATCAAGTACAATTACAATCAAATATGTATCTATATGAGGTAAATATATCCTTCATTGCGCCTGCCCAGGTTCTCAATTATCAATCTCAATCTCTTTCCTTCTCAACGCTACCTGCTCCGCGACTATTCGTCTCACTGAATCGGCGGTTTGGCCTGTTTCAGGGAGCAGCAAATTCAGCATCAGAAGGGAAGATAGACTGAGATCAACAAAGAAACGAAAGTGCCCTTGAGAATCTAACCACCGAGGATATACTGTTGATTTTCAGCGCCGGCAAAAAACACATTGCTGGCAAGCCACCCTCTTGGATTGATTCCTCAGATCTGGCAATGTGGTGGCACTGAGCCCGGCTCTTTTGATGGAAATCAAATTGATGATATCAGCGTCATCACTGGTCACCCTAAAAAGCAATCTTGAAACAATCTAGATATGACATACTAGACAAGTCTCGTAGTGCAAGGGCATGACGCGAATGTTCAGCATCCTTAAACAGCTCTGGGCAGTCCTATGCAGTCATCACAGGGGCCAAGAACTTACCAATCTGAAAATGAAACGTCCACAGAAGTCCAACGCAAAAATATTAAACGTTCTTAAAAAGGGGTTCCCACTAAACCCATCTAAACTTAACCCTATAAATCTTCACCAGACAGACCGACTGCTGTCCTGGCCCAGGTCCTGCAACAGGGACTTCAACTCAATGGCCTCGCGGGAATTTTCTCGGAAGCGATTTTGGGCGTGAAAGCGTAAGCTTTGCAGGTCTCAGAACATAACTGACCAAGAATCATACAAGAATCATACTTACGTAACTCCTGAAGCTCGCACCTCCATAACTTCTAACATTCACGAAACAAGTCTAAATGAAGAAAAGTCTTGAAAATGGATGAAATTCGATGAAAGCCTGGATGAAGGTAAACAGTTTTCATACGTGTTCATCATGTTTTCATCCAGGCTCTCTATTCTTGGCTGCATCTCAATTTATCCCCCCCAATCCTGAAGTAGATTGTCTTTGGTGAGGAAAGTCAGAGCATAGCCAGGAGAGTCACAGTGGCTCGCGAGTCGAATCCGGCACCTCAATGCTGCGAGTCGACTCGCACCGGGTGATTGTCCACATTCATAAATTGTAGCATTGATAGAGTTGATAGAGTCTGAATCAAGATAAAGCACAAACAAAAAAGGACGAGGCGCAAATATTCCAGTAGGTTCTCAGGCATGTCGTAGTTGATCATCCACTGCATCTGGCGGTGAACTCTCCGTGTGTGTTTTTTTCCGACGGAAGCGATGAAAAATCTGCAGCCTTCGGAAAAGGATAGCCACGGCCAAGCATCGTTGTGGCCTCGGGGACAATTCTGAAAGTGTCAAAACCTGTCGAAGAAGATTCAATTGCAAGCAGCCTAGATCTTGTTGAATGCCATGTCTGAAGACATTCAATGTGTATATACTGTATATACTGTATATACTGTATACTTATAATATGTATGAAGTGTATGACGATGACAACAAATGACAACAAGATATTCATTCTACATCATGTGCTATTTCAAATCTCAACAATAACGCAAGATTGGGGTGATGAGGTTTGAAGCAGCTGGAAGGAACAAAAATCATCAAGGTTGCCATCACACACTTCTTTGTCCGTCAGCACCTCAGGTGACTGTCTCGATCAAATCACTTTGTAAATGATCGGAAGATTCATTAGCGGTACCATTGAAAGCAACAAGCCCTCGGCTGCCAAGAAATGGATCCTTCACTAAGTGCACTAACTCCACGTTTCCCTGCAGCTGCAGGTTAAAACGAGATTTAAAAGTGTCTCATCTCGGTTGCACCGGCTCGCAATGTCTAGCTGTCAGGTTCTCTCCTGTTGCATCCGGAGAGGACTGGCTCTGACAGCTCTGACAGGGCTGACAGCCCTGACAGCACTGACAGGCGTCTCCTCCCTTCCGGCCGTCTCCCGCGTCTCCTCCCTTCCGACAGCGCCTTGGCCAGGGTCACCAACATCCAGCCATTCGCAAAAATGATCAACAGGACTAGCCTTTGGTATCCTTTGGTAATCAAACGTGGCTGGGAAATCCCAAACATCCCCAAACTAAACGGAGGTTTTTTTGCAATGGGAAAATCATCTACGAATTGGGAACTTCCATTGCCAAGCTGCTCAGTATTGCAAGTCGGACAGCTATACAAACATCCAGGACCCTCAGCCAAGGGGCTGGAAATCGCCACCGTGGCTTTCGTTTCCTTTTCGAGCTCCTCACAAGAGCAGGGTCAAACTGCTTCCCAGGCATCCTTCGAGGCTGTTTCTGAAGTTGCCACAGCAACTCATTCCAAGTTTTTAAGCCTGTTTGACACTCCTTGACTGCTTCGGTTTGACGAGCATCAGCCTCATATCTGATAACGTCTTGGGAACTGCAATGGGTGATTTTACACAAAGATCATCTAAATTGCATGGTCAAACATTTACAATTGGCAGACTGAGTTGACTTTTTGTGGCTGAGTGAAGCACCCAGTCGTGCAGGGCCTGAATCTGATCAGAAAGCCTAACGTTCTCCTCCTCAAACTGCAACACGCCTGAGTCATTGGGGCATGTGTCGTTTCATCCTGATACCCTGCTGAATACCTGCTGAATACCCTCAAAATAATGAACAGAATCACTTATACTTTATATTTATATTGAGATGTTAAACAACCAAATCTTGGACTTGTGTCGTATTGACCCAGGGAAGAAATCGTAGAATCCACTGCAGGGACTGGGATCTGAGAGCTCCGGACGGGCTTCCAGATCTTGGGTCCCTTTCTTCAAGGTCGCCAAGCCTTCGCACCAACAATCATCTAAGTTTGGTGTTCAGACTCAAATGGTCATTCCGTCTAATTGACACTTGACCTTCAAACATACCTGAAATTGTTTTTAGAACTCAAATTTGTAGTTTGAATTGTGTTGTTGCCGCAACGTGCTTTACTGGATGGCTGGGTGAGCAACACTTACAAACACGCAACAGTAATCTTCGGGTCCACGGTTTGGATCTTTTCAATCCTCGCCACTATGTCGTTCCTCAACCACATACAGTACTTGGTACAACACCTTCTATCTGAACATGGTGCGACATGCATTCCCACATCTTCGATGCAAACAAGTGAAGGTCCTAGAACGTCGAAATGGAAAGCCCTACCAACTGCGGTTTGACTGAAAATTGATAGTTTAAAACCTCATGTGCACTTTCCAATGGCTAATTTGGGGATCCCCCTTTTTGAATCCTGTAAACCCATATCCCCATCTGTAGTTACATCCCCAGTTTTGGTTGCTCAAACTCGCTGTTCATGAATAATATCCCTGAAAATTGTCATTGGGTTAATACCCATTGTTTGTGTTTTGTTTTCCGGATCTAATTGGAGCATACCCCTGTCCCTTACATATCTCATACACACCTGTATAAATTCCCCCGTTTTGGCTGGTGAAACCCAACCATCATATGATCGTCATCCCCAAAAGGATGCAGAAAAACTTCAATTGGCCACTATTTTAGCATGGTTTTTGTTCAATATATTTTTTCCGGGGGAATGTTATAATCTATACCCTCTGGTAATTTAACATAGCTATGAAAAATCAGTGTTTAATGGGTAAATCATCGTGTTTATATATATACATACATATCTCTCTCTCTCTCATCTATCAATGGGCAACGTTCTATAGCTATGTTAAATAATAGCTAGTCTTTCGACATCCACCGCTGCCGCTTTCGCCGCACCTGCTCTGGAAACGTCTGCCGCATCATCTGCTTCAATGCCGTCGATCTTCTGAAGAAGATTCTCCACAGCGACCTGAGCGCCAAGGCACTGTTGAAGGGATGGCAACCCATGTGCAGCCGAAATGCAGATGTTATTTAACATATCATTTGAGTATGCAAATATGTACATATATTGTGTATATACATACATATATATATATATTATGTGCGCGCATTGTCCTATTACTTGTGCAAAATAATTATGTTACAACGATAACAATATATATTTAATAGAACTGATAGAAGCCACGAACCCGAATGCATTTTTAAAAGCTCACATAGAAGAAGGGTTCCTACAGAACAATGAAAAGCGAACAGGAGATGCTCGATCGCATTAAAAGGCACTCTTGCAGAACACTTTTGCTTGACACTCTTCTCGGACAATCGTGTGGGACACTCTTTTGCGACACTCTTGTGGCATACTCTTGTGGGGCACTGTTGTGGGACACTTTTATGGGACACTCTTGCGAGACACTCTTTCCTGACACTCTTGCTCGACACTCTTGTGGCACACTCTGGTAAAACACTCTCTCAATACTCTGAAACACTCTTGTAAGACACTCTTGTTGGACACTCTTGCTTGACACATCCGGAACACCTCGCAGTACTGTACTACTTTGTACTACGAAGCGTCCACACAGTACCTCACAGTACTACTTTATACTGCAAATCTTGCACAGAGTATATAATTCCCAATAGTACTTTGTACTACAAAGCTTGCACACTGCACTTCCCAGTACTACATTGTACTACAAAGCTTGCACAAGGCACTTCCCAGTATTACTTCGCACTACAAAACTCCACACTCCGAACTTAACTCTCCACACATCACACTCCACACTTCCCGCTCCACACTTCACACACCACATTCCACACTCCCCACTTCACACTCAACACTCCACACTGTACACTTCACACTCCACACTTCACACTCTCCACTCCGCACTTCACACTTCACACTCTCCACTCCACACTTCACACTCCACGCTCCACACTCCACACACTCGACCCTTCACACTTCACACTCTCCACTCCACACTCCACACTCCACACTCCACACTTCGCACGCCCCACTTCACACTCCACACACTCCAAATTCCGAACTTCACAGTTCGCACTCTCCACTCCATACTTCACGCTCCGCACTCCACACTCAACACTCCATACTTCCCACATCACACTCCACACTCCCCACTCCACAAATCACACTGCACACTCCGCACTCCACACTTCACACTCCACACTTCACAATCCACACACCACACTTCACACTCTAGCTCCACACTCCACACACTCCACACACTTCAGACTTCACACTTCGCACTCCACTTCACACTCGACACTCAACACTCCACACTTCACTCTCCACACTCCACACTTCACAGTCCATTTCACACTTTGCACCCTCGACTCCACACTTCACACTCCACACTCTACACTTCACACTCTCAACACTTGACACCTCACACTCTCCACTGCACACTTCACACTTCCCACTCCACACTTCACACTCCACACTTTCCACATCACACTCAACACTCTCCACTCCACACTTCACACTCCACACTCCACACTCCACACTCTGCACTTCACACTCAAAACTCCCCACTCCACACTCCACCCTTCACACTCCATGCTCCACATTCCACACTTCACACTGCACACTCCACACTTCACAGTCCACACTTCACACTTCACTTCACACTCCAAACTCCAACTTCACACTGCACACCTGACACTGCACACTTCACACTCCACACTTCCCACATCACACTCCACACTTCACACTTCACACTGCACAATTCACACTTCACACTCGCCACTCCACACTTCAAGCTGCATACTCCACACTTCACACTTTAGACTTCACACTTCGCACTCCACATTTCAAATTTCACACTTCACTTTAAACTCCACACTCCACACTGCACACCTGGCACTACACACTTCAAACTTCACTTCACTTCACTCTCCACACTTCACACTCCACACTTCACACTCCATTTCACACTTTGCAACCTCCGCTCCACACTCCACACTTCACACTTCACACTCCACACTTCACACTTCACACCTCACACTCCACACTTCACACTCCGCACTCCACACTCCACACTCTCCACTCCACACTCTGCACTTCACACTTCACACTCCACACTACACACTTCACTTCACACTTCACACTTCACACTGCACATCTGACACTTCACACTTCACACTTGTACTGCCAAGCTTGCACAAAATACCTTCCAGCACGGCTTTGTACTGCAAAGCTTGCACAAAGTACTTCCCAGTATTTCTTTGTACTACAAAGCTTGCACAAGGAATTTCCCAGTACTACTTTGTCCTGCCAAGCTTGCACAAAGTACTTCCCAATAGCACTTTGCACTACAAAGATTGCACAAGGCACTTCCCAGTACTACTTTGTACTACAAACCTTGCACAAGGAAATCCCCAGCACTGCTTTGTACTACAAAGCTTGCACAAGGCACTTCCCAGTACTACTTTGTTCTGCAAAGCTTGCACCAAAGCACCTCCCAGTATTACTTTGTGCTGCAAAACTTGCACAAAGAACTTCCCACTACTACTTTGTAATTGTACTACAAAGCTTGCACCAGGCACTTCCCAGTACTACTTTGTACTACAAAGCTTGCACAAGGAACTCCCCAGTACTGCTTTGTACTACAAAGCTTGCACAAGGCACTTCCCAGTACTACTTTGTACTGCAAAGCTTGCACAAGGAACTCCCCAGTACTACTTTGTACTACAAAACTTACACAAGAAACTCCCCAGTAGCACTTTTTTCTACAACGCTTGCACTTCAAACTTCACACTCCACACTTCACACTGCACACTCCACACTTCACACTCCACACTTCACACTCCACACTTAACACTTCACCCACACTTCACACTTCACACTGCACACTTCACACTTCACACTCTCCACTCCACACTTCACACTCCACACTTCACACTCCACACTTCACACTCCACACTTCACACTCTACACTTCACACTCCACACTCCACACTTCGCTTCACTTCACTTCACTTCACACTCCACACTTCACACTTCACACTCTCCACTCCACACTCCGCACTCCACACTCCACACTTCACACACCACACTTCACACTTCACACTCCGCACTTCACACTCCACGCTTCACACTCCACACTTCACACTTCACACTCTCCACTCCACACTTCACACTTCACACTCCACATCTCACACTCCACATTTGTCACATCACCTTTTCTCATTTTCCGCATAGACAGCGCGGCGACGTAAACATTAGAGAGCCGCGAAGCAACTTTCGCTTGCGTGCGACACAGTCCCACTCCTGCCAAGCGAAATGCACTTTCACACGTCAATGACTCACCACCTTTTCTCACTTTCCCCGTAGACAGCGCACGGCGTAAACATTAGAGACCCGCGAAGCAACTTTTGCCTGAGTGCCACAAAGTCCCACGCCTGCCACGCGAAATGTACTTTCACACGTCACAACACTCACCTTTTCTCACTTTCCCCATAGACAGTGTGACGACGACGCGATTAGAGAAAAAAAAACAAAACGACGAGCAAACAGTCCACCACCCCCAGACCCCCAAGAAAGAAAACAAGAACCCCCCTTCGCTACGCATTAGCATTCGGGAATTAATGATAATAACAATAATAAAACGTAGTCTATATGTAATACAGTATCAATACATACGAAGTGTGTATCTCGCATCATCCCTTGCATGTGGGACATTTCGGGCAAGGGGCATAGAGATGCTGCACTCGCTCCTCCACCTGGGTCAAAAAATGGGGCCTCTAAATGGGTACAAATGAACCATCAATGGGAAGAATCTCTGAGAAGTAGGAACAAATTCTGAACCAATGAACCAATAATCAATATGAACCAATCATGGAGATCTATCATGATATATCGGGATCTGAATAATGCAATAGTGGATGGTTTCAAAAAAAAATCGGGATAGCCCCATGTATATATCGCTTTTTATTAGGGAATATTTGATGTTTTAGACATTTTAAACCGTGGGAATGGGGGTTCCAATTTTCTGCACCTCTTGTTGCCTTTGTTCTTCGCGATCCTCCTCCGTTTGACGCTCCTGGAGAGTGACTCATGTGAAACAAGAAGAGATAAAAACATTGGCGTTTCCTAAAATAGTTGGTACTTCCAAATCATCCAAGTCAGAAGCTTATGTTCGTATTGAAATTGCTTCAGGGTACCCCCCCCATTTGGGGAAACCAACGAAAAGATCCATAAGTCCATAAATCGTAGATGCAAATGCTGCATCTTTGCGCCTTGATCGTCCGCACTTGACCGATCAACAGGTCGATTTCGTTTTGAAGAGCCTGGACCTCCAGGAGGTGTTCGCCATCTGAAACTTCGACGCAAACTTCTGACTGAGAACTTGCTGCGCTGAGTCTTGAGAGGGATGAAGCCTGTGCCTGACAGCAGCATCTCCCAGCAGCATCCGGTGGAAATGATTAATGATTTCAATCTGCGACAAACAGAAGATAACAAAATGAGGCGGGTCAAGCAATGCCAGCTTTGGAGCAGGCCTTGATATCACTAGGTTCGGGTTCCACGGTGTCATCTTGCTTGCTTGCCTGGCAGAAACAAATGGTGAGAAATTCCAAGATCAACAAATCCCTGAGAAATTCCAAGAATGTGCCAAAAGGTCTGCTCCAACCACAAGAAGGTTCAGTCAGTGCAGTTGTCGACCTCCAGGGAAGCTAGCTGCTTCGCGAGTTTTCTTCTCTCTCTCAAGAGTTTTCGCTGAGAAGAGGGCAGTGTGAACCACCTGCAGCTATGGATCATGATGGAGCAGAACTTCATTGGTGTATAGCTCCAATAACTGTGGTTTATGGTACTTATATAATCTTATATACATGTACTCATAACTATACTTAATAGCGTTTACAAACCAAGGGTCCCACTTATAGTTGGTTTCTGCGGCTGTCCTACTGAGTGGTGATTCCACCCCTGATCTGCATCACAGCTACTCCAACCAGGACCGTCGCCGCGAAGTGTCAAAGTACGCACACAGATCCTGGACGTTGACAGTTTGGCCAATGGACATCAAGTTGGCCAAATGACCTCGGTAAAGCACCAGTTCTCGGCGAAGCCATCTGAGCTATGGTTGCTTAAAGTAATCATATAACATCTCTGCTATGGGTTATATTCCCAATAAAGCAGGTAGTATAGTGTAATCCCCTACTGAAACCAATCAACAGAGGTATTTCCACATAGCTCATCTGTAGCCCGATACCAGTGGCGAGGTACTGCCATGGGCCATCTCTTCCTCCAAATTCTTGTGCCCTTGTGGCATTTTCCTCAAGGTTTTGAAGATGTGCTCTGACAAGTCTTCCTGGCAAAGCAGGGCGATCAGTACTGTACACAGTTCATTTGGAGGTTTCCCAAGATGGGGGTACCCCTAAATCATTCATTTATAGTAGGATTGTCCATTATAAACCATCCATTTTGGGGTACCCCCATTTATGGAAAGCCCATTTGAGTCAATTTTTTGCATTTGGAATGTCAATTCTGATCGACTTGACCAAGGGAACTCTGCAACCTGAGGCGTGCACTGCCAGTATCTCGTGCTCCTCTTTTGATGGCACAACCTTCTGCAGGATGATGCAAAGCTGCTCCTTCAATTTCGCTTTGGAGACACCTCCAGCGGCCCAGAAAATATCCCACAAAAAATCCCATCCGCAGAGCCGGATGTGACTGAAGCAATTGAGCAATCTTCAAACCCTGTTCCTGCCTTTATATCATATTGGCTGGTTCAATAAGATTTCCCGTTCCCGTAATCATAAATTCTGATCATCCCGAACATATTGAGAATAGTAATCCCCCAACTAATCATCAACCAACGGTGTCACGCAGTCGGGGCCACCGGGGTCACCGGGCCTGTGCCAGTTTTGGGATCCACGAGTTGACCCAGTATCGTAGTGTCCGACAGTAAACGAAGTGCCAGCTGAGCAACTCGAGTCGAGATGTCCATGGTCTGACGATGAGGGCCATCCATTGGAACCCCCGCGTTCAACTGATGCTAAACGTAGGGAATGAGGGAATGGGATGATTGTTAATAGTGCCATGGCCATGGCCCAACATCTATGGCAGGATTGGATCATTCGGATCATTGGGATCATTCCCCCATTCCTAAAAAGCACCAGTAAGACAATCATCACAAAACACTCCCAACACATGACATCACGACGTGGAACAAAGTAAGTTTCAACGCTGGTCTGTGTCCGAAGCCAGATTTCAGCAATCCACCTCTTGGTGAGCTCGCTTGTAGACATTCGAGAGAGAGCCGAGGCAATTTGTGGCAAAGACAATTGTCAAAATGGTCGGAAATTTCAGCAAGACCTTATGGAAAACGAAACGACGGTCACAGACGTCTGTTGCTTTCTCACACAATTCCATGCTCCCCGGTGCTCCCCTATTCAAGCAAGCAACTACCAGGGAGATAAGGTTCAACACAATGGCTGAAAGGGAGGGCAAGCGATGAAAGCTATCGCCTCTTCCCGTATCCACCCGAATCTGGGCAGCTGCTTGTGCCATATCCGACAAAGTGTCCGCCATTTTGTAACCAGAAGCTGGTCGCAGCTGATCCACGGTCAACAAGCAAACTGGAATTTCCGGGCTTGGCTCAAGGGTAGAATGGCCGGACCAATCAAGGGCTGTAGGCAAATCAAAACCTGCAACAGGGGACACCATGGCAGCCATAGCTTTCGTGCTTTGCCGGAATTTTAAACCGGTCAATGTGGAATGCATCCAAACTCTATGGAAATCTGAAAAGTCACAGCGATTTTAGCATGTTCAATGCGTGTTTTTGTGGTCGCTACAAGCTTGGGCACCGTCAGTGTAGCAGTTCACCACTGCATAGAACTCGCCGCCCGCCAACATCACTGTCGCATCCCATGGCAGGCCAGCCAGTGCCACCTCAGTTCCAGCTTTGTGCTGGCGAGTATCATTAGTCTATATGTCTATCGCGGACTCAAACCCTTGTGTGCACCAAACCTGGGACCCAGTGTGGGAGGTCCTGAAAACACTGATCAGCATCCAACACGGTCGTTCCTGACGACATTGGGAATACCGAACCTATTGGTTTTCAGGGAAATATGTTGAATTCAATAGATAAGTTTGAGGTCAAATCCCGCATGTGCGCTAGATTCAATGGCTCTTTTGTAGTCCAAGGAGCTATGCTTGGAGGGGGAATGATGACTCGTTCTCCCGGTGTGAAGATCATCAAAACCTTCTCCTCGCTTGTGACAGCAACCTCGGCACATCAACGAACGAACTGCTGAGTGTTCGTTTCCTGCGTGTTTGCTTCAACCCCATCCCCCCAAAAAAAAGACTAAAAAAATATTCTTTGACTGGTATCAGCATCCCCAGTAGGATGCAAAACAAAAAATGACTGTGAAACCAAACAGGATGACATCACCCCTTGCCTCGCTGCTGGATACTACCAGTAGCTGGACCTAGTCATTACCCTCCCTGATGCAAGGAGCCGTATATGCATCTGCACCTGTTTTTCGTTCAGCAATGCCAGGGTTGGTTCCAAAAAAATACCTCAGTGGAACAAGTGAACTAAGCGAACTCCATCCTGCAGTAGACCTCAACAACCCTGCACAAAGCCAACTTGGAAACTCAACGCGTCTCTCCCAGAACCGGGTTGCGGAGCAGATCTTGACATTTGGAACGAATAGCTAAAGGTCCTTGGCTGCAAAAAGGCCCAACACAAACAAGTCGCAACCAGCAAATCACTGGTTGCAACCAAGGAGCACAGGGGCAAAACGAAGTAAGGGATGCAAGTGCACCAGGATGTTCCTGTTCCCTCCAGTGAATAGACCTCTGGGAAGCAACGCATTTCAGCAATCTGGAGCCGATTCAACTCGTCAACAGCATTGAGCGGTAATCCACGAGTCCAGCATGGGCAGTTCCACCTTCAGTGTGTCATACTGTAGCATTCTTGGGAGCATTGTTTTGCTGTGCTACGAAGTGCGAAGCTACAGAACATTTCGCAAGGATTTGCTCTTCCTTAGCCCTATGAAACTTGATCATTGCTAAAGCTCCTCTATGTTTGGTGCTTCTTGTCACACGATTTCCTCTCTCTGCCTTGGTTGAAGGCAGTGTAGGTGGTGATCTGGAGGGAAGTACTACCTGCCCGTTGCGGATCCCAACATAACAAAATGACCTGTCGTCGAAAACATCTGGGCCATGCAGCCATGCCTTGCGGACGAAATAATGATGGGGGCACGAGGCAATCAAGGGCATCCAGCTTATCCAGGTCGCAGAGTCGGGTACCTCAAACCGTTGCTTGGAGCCGGGATTCTGATGGATTTTGTAGTTCGTGGATTACTTGCTAGTATAACCTTTAACCTTCAACATCCTTCAACTATAAGCTGCAACCAATCGAGCTCTTGGGCATTGCTCATGTTTTATTGCCTCAAATCACACCTCAGCAGCCTGGCTTACCTTGAAGCGTTGCCATAGGAGTCGGCAGCGACATTAGCCGCGACATTAGCCGCGACATTCGCCAAGTAGCAAAACGAGAGCATCGACAATCCGGGGACCGCGGACAGGATGCTCTCGGTCAGCAGTTCCTTAGCAGAAAGCGCAGTCGAGTGGAGCCGTCTACCAGGGGGCAATAACCTTGGTCCTAGGGCTCATGTAAATCAGGCATTCATAGGAATATGATAATGACATTCATTCATTTTGATTCTGTCTTCACTTGTACCTCATGCCTCCCTTCCTAAACACTGGCAATGGCCACCACACTCGTTAAGCCATGGCTAACATCATATAACATATATATTCATAGATTTTCATTGGAGCTGAGTACCGGACCACACAAGCAGCCTGGATGACCGCATTGGAGTCACACAAATATGGTCCACCGGCTGCAGCGCACCATGACAGAATGGATGGATCTTCACTGACGTTCGAGACCGCTCCAAACATGTAGGGCCTCCAGTGCATGGATAGGCATCAAGGTGGGATTCTACAACAGCCACACTAGATTCAATATGGTTGGGTCTGAAATGGGAAATATCGTGCAACCCCGAAATGACCATTTTGAATCATTTTGATAAGAAAATGATGATTAACATTGATTAACCAGTGGATTTGGGGTCAAACAAACCCATACTCTGAGGTTGCCACATGGCGTCCAAAGGATCCACATTTACCATCAGAAACGGTGAGTTGCTGATCACTTCGGAATACTGTTTCTGGACTGCGAAGAGAATCGTAGCCTCGGAAGTCAGCAGATTTGGAGGAGGCGTTTGTTTTTCTGGTTTTCTCTGGTTCAATGGATTTGAATGATGTAGGTAATCTACATTTGCACCTTCTTCGCAAACAAAAAGAAGCAATGGCTTACCCCAACTTCACAAGAATGGGCAAGAATGGGCAAGAACGGGCTCCAACGGCCGGCTTTTTCTTAGCTCCCCAGTTTTTTCTCAGCTCAGCGGCATATCCTATGAGGGGCAGGTGGAGGAAGTACCAGAGCGCATTGAGTTTGCCATTCTCAAAGACCACCTTCTTAGGGACCTGGAGATTTATCAGCTGGCGACTGAGATCTGCAGCACAAAAGCGGTAATGAATGAAACATGTAGACATCAGACAGACAGATAGACAGATAGACAGATACACAGATAGACAGATAGACAGATAGACAGACAGACAGATAGATAGATAGAGAGAGAGAGAGATTGAGAGATTGAGAGATAGATAGATAGATAGATAGATAGATTGATAGATTGATAGATTGATAGATTGATAGATTGATAGATTGATAGATTGATAGATTGATAGATTGATAGATTGATAGATTGATAGATTGATAGATTGAT
>Ga0126342_10010328_pt1 | contig 16702 bp, 13 predicted proteins | sample Cyp1metagenome_FD_92528 | JGI IMG/M metagenome (GOLD analysis project Ga0126342, IMG submission 92528) | Coral microbial communities from Lord Howe Island, Old Settlement Bay, Australia - Cyphastrea 1 metagenome | ecosystem: Host-associated > Invertebrates > Cnidaria > Coral ... | reverse complement strand
CTCACTAACTCTTTCTTTGACTAACTCTTTCCCTGACTAACTGTTTCTTTGCTAACTCTTTCTTTGACTGACTCTTTCCCTCACTAACTCTTTCTTTGACTAACTCTTTCCCTGACTAACTGTCTGTTTCTTTGACTAAGTCTTTCTTTGACGAACTCTTTCCCTGACGAACTCTTTCTTTGCGAGCTCTTTCTTTGACTAACTCTTTCCCTGACATTCTAAAAGTCCGTAACACGGAAGTTTCTCCCCCTAAACTTCCTTTGACCAGTAGTACCGCACAAGGCGGCGGTGGCGGAAATTTCAAAGATAGGACACTATAGGAGAGATGAGTTGTTGTGATGCATGGATGACATAGCGAATCCACTGATGGACCGAAAGGTGGTTGGAGTTGTGTTTTTTGGAGTGGTTGCAATAGTTGCAGTGGTCACCTCACCCACAACTGCTGGATGTAGTGTGGTGTACTGCAGCTGTAGTTGTAGTTGTAGTGTAGTGCAATTAGTGGAGTGCAGTTGCAGCTGTAGTTGTAGTTGTAGTGTAGTTGTAGTTCTGGTGTCATGCAACTAGTGTAGTGTAGTTGTAGTTGTAGTGTGGTGCAATGAGCGTAGTGTAATGTAATGTAATGTAATGTAATGTAATGTAATGTAATTAGTGTCGTGTAATGTAGTGTAGTCGCAGTTGTAGCTGTAGCTGTACTTGTGTTATTAGTGTAATGTACTGTAATTAGTGTAGTGTAGCGTAATTCCTCTACTGTAGCGTGATAAATTTGCATTTGTAGTTGTAGTGTAGTGTAGTTGTAGTCGTAGCTGCAGTTGTAGTTGTAGTTGTCTATCTACCTATCCATCTATCTATCTGCAAGCTTGAAAATTGTTTAACTTGGCAACATCGAAAATGCAGCAATTCAGCGGGACTTCCTCAAGTTTGACCTTGACAACGTCAAAAACGAAAGAATTCTGCGAGACTTCCTCAATTTTCGAAGTTGACAAGAGCAAAGACGAAGCAATTCAGCGAGACTTCCTTCAAAAATGGACAGTTGAATGGAAAGCTGACGGTCTCGTACCAATGCGTTTTGCAATTTTTCCACTCCATCTGTCTAAAGTATTGCGCCTGCCACGAATAAGTGATGCCAAGTCATACAATTCTTCCACCTGTCACGCAAAATCAAACCTGAAGATCTGATGCTCAAAAATGCAACCCCTCTCAGGAAATCAGCGCCTGAACCTCCTAACAGCTCTGATGAACATGTCTCTTGTACTGCGCCGGCCACGGAAAATGCATCTTTGCAGGTCCTCTTCAAATGTCCCATGCCTGCCATAGTTTTTGGACATCCTACAAAACCCTCGCGTTTTGCTCACTTTTGACAAGGTGCAGAATCCCCTGTGCCTGCCACGCAAGACGACATCCGAGCATCCAAAAGTGCTCCGTACCCCTTCAGTTTTTTGCACTTTTGACTTCGACATTTGCTTCGCGCCACAACGGCATGCACTTTTTCGACATCTGAACTTCCAAAAGTGCTCCGAAACCATTAATTTGTCAACACTTTTGACTTCGAAATGTGCTTCGCGCCACAAAGGCGTATTTGACTTGGAAATGTGCTTCGCGCCACAACGGCGTGCACTTTTTCAACATCTCAACTTCCAAACGTGGTCCGAACGTGGTGTGTTTTGTACATTTTGACTTGGAAATGTGCTTCGCGCCACAAAGGCGTACACTTTTTCGACATCTCAACTTCCAAAAGTGGACTGACACTAAAAAGCTTTGCATTTTGACTTCCAAATGTGCTTCGCGCCACAACGGCGTGCACTTTTTGGACATCTCAATTTCCAAAAGTGGTCCGAGAATGGTGTGTTTTGTACATTTTCACTTCGAAATGTGCTTCGCGCCACAACCTCATCTGGCCACATGGCTCTGCCCCCGCCGCTTTAGCGAGCCTACTTTTCGATCCCCCGGAGCCACAAGCCATTGGAAAAACAGAGTGAATCGCGACTTTTCTACCTTTTCGCGCACCTGCATGCATCTTCTTTCTTCTGACTCTTCCCGACAGAAGTTTCTTTGAAACCACTAGAAGCTGGTTCTTTCCCCCTGGAAAAAAACACGGTGACCTGGCTACTTGGAGGATCCGATTTGGGATGGTTTTTATGACATGACAATCCCAAAAGCCTGAAGTGGCGCTTGAAATTTTCAAATCGTTGGTGCTGTTCTTCAGCACCATAGAGCCGTCCTCAGATGGGCACTGCCAAGTGACGGCCGGCTTGGCCTCTACCATCATTTATGGCAGATTTAAACAGAATCCCATCCCCCTAATGCAAAAAAATATTCCCTTTGAGCCCCTGGTTGAGTATTGGATCTATTTAATATTTGATTTTCAGGTCCCATACAGGATATATCATATATATATATACCCTCTCGTAAACATACAAAAAACTATGGAACATCACCATTTTCAATAGGTAAATAAACTATAAATTGCAATTATCAATAGCTTTTTGTATGTTTACCAGAGGGTATCTCATATTGGAAAAGGGATTTATTAATGAATCAACCGCTGCCCTAAGAATATGAGCCTCACGGAAGATCAAACTTCAAACGATGAGTTTCGGCTCAATGGATTCTAGAAATGAGGCACAAAATTAGAATAAACCACCCGTTTTAGAATATTCATTACTGCTGGTAATTAAAAGACATATATACAGACATATATGAATAATATAATATAATATATATATATTATCCAAATGCAATTCTTGATATATATCCCCGGTACTCAAATGCTCTTGGTATTTCACCTCGATGTTTCCCAGTTTCCAGCCACACCCCGGGATGGGATCCCCTCAATTATCCGACAGGTCGCCATACTCCAAAAGAAACACTTGGTATTTAGCCCACAACCTCGGTCCAGGTGGAGCTGGAAGAAAATCCTGGTCCAGAACGTGTTTCTTTTCTCCCTTGCAGTGGTGAAATGTTGGAAAGTGATGAAAATTGTTGAAAAACATCTGTGCAAAGCTAGAAAACCACATTGTTATATATCTAGATTATCTAGGTTTTGAATTTGTCTTCGCAGCGACAGGTTCTGGCAAAGATCCAATCTGGTGGTGAAGAAAATTCTGCGCCCTAGGACCCGACCCAACAACCACACAGGGGCTCGACTCTACCAAACCAGAGTTTGTACTTGATTCATTTTGAACTTTGGAGGTTTCCATAACTCACAAAATCCCCAAAATGCATGGTTTATAATGGAAAATCCTATGAACATGGATGATTTTGGAGTACCCCCATGGATTGGAAACCTCCATTCATGTCAGTCAAACTTTCAGTTTGGGACGACCTGGGGTGTGGGATGCTGTCAAGCAGCAGATCTTCTGTTGGTATTTTCCAGGAATCATTGCCTGGTCAGGGCAACCAGTGCATCTCCAATTTCAAATGTCAGGTGGGCTGAGAAAAACACCATCTGAGAAGCTGGTCCTGATGTTGATTGGTTTGATCGGCTTGGAGGTCCATTAAATTATCCACTAGATATCATGGGCAGGACAACAAATACATCCATACTATCCATTAGATTATCCAATATTACACCACTAAATTAACCCCAAATATACACAATTAAGAATTATCCATATATTAATGGATATCCAATGGGGATTTAGTTATCCAATAGTTATCCATCCATTGTTTGGTTACATCCAATACTTTCTGGTAAACATACAAAAACTATGGAAAATCACAAGTTTTAATTGGTAAACCAACTATAAATGGCAATTTTCAATAGCAAATTGTTAGTTTACCAGAGGGTAAATCCCCATAATCCAGTATTCATCCAGGATTATTCCTTGTTCTACCCTTGTCTTCCCACTACCCATGATTTTCCCATGATTAACCATAGGTAAATCCCATACATTCCATTCTCATCCACAATTTCTTAACCATTCATCTGGGTAAATTACAATATTTCACTAACCTGAATCTTGCGGCCATTTGGGGGTGATTCCCTGAATCCTAACCATGATTCCAGGGCTCGGTCGCAGGGCTCGGTCGTGATCAAATTTACCCAGATTCATCTCTTTATCTCCAGGCTCGCTTTGGCCCGGCCTGGTTGATACTTCGCCGAAATCTGCAAGGTATGCAACGCGCAGTCGCCATCCAAACATTCATCTGGCGTATCTGCCTGTGGAGAATCTGAGGTGCCCAAGTGTGGCAGATAAAAAGGTCAAAAATATGTGAAAATATGTGTTAATGTAACATTAAAATCATGTAATCACTATATGAACTACTGGTTCTAGTCAGGGGTTGAAGACATTTGGTATTGATAAATGAAAAGGGACCTACACATTTGACGGTTTGGCCAACTGATTCCCAATAAATACGGATGCAAAAAGATTGTGTTGCATGGGTTATGGAACGATCTCAGCTATATCCTTCAGGAGAAGTGCCAAAGTATTGAGCGAGGCTTCTTGAGGAACCAGATTTTTGTTACAGCTTTAATTGGCGGGTTATGAGTCACAAATTAATCCTAGTTATGGCAGTTGTAAACCTGACAACAGTAAGATTTGCATAGATTTGCAGTATAGCAGCCAACTGAAAAATAGAAAATTAAAATCTAAAGTGAAAAATGGAATCACTGTATATTTTTTTCAAGCCTTCCTTCACTCTTTAAAGTTCATTTGTTCTATTTGGTTTACAAACTGAAAAATAGAAACTTTAAATCCAAGTAAAACAGTGATTCCATGATTTTCCCATGATTTTCCCATAGATCTTACCATTGATCTTACCATTTTCTTGGCCCAGCCTCGGCCAGCAAACTTCTCAAACAACCCAGGCCCAGTGCCACGAGGAAGCGACATTTGACAAACGCCTGCCAGTTGAATTTGAGCTCAAAACATGGGAAAATCTGGAAAGGTCTGGAACATTGTGAGGATCTATAGCTATTTATTGGATTTTTTGGATTCTTTTAGGATATCAGTGGGATACTGTTCGTATTTTGAGCTGTATAGCTATTGGTATGAAGGTAGGCCATGGATTTTTGAGGGATGATTCTTGATGGAATCTTTGTCGGGAAACGAAATGGCATTCGGTGTGATGAGGCCTGGCGGGCAGCTGAGAAATCCTCGGACTAAATGAAGGTGATGAAAGCTGGGAAAAAAAAAGAATTTGACTGAGGAATTTCCAGAGCAAACTGCTTGAGTATGGAAAGGTACCCTGAAAAAATGGTTAGTTTGCTATATCTTGATCTTGTCCAAAAATTGGGAATACCCTCTGGGGTCTCAAGCAGTTCGCCAGCGCTGGAACCCCCGATTTAGTTCAAGGATTTTCGCATTAAAAAAAGTTCCATGCATAGGGGATTTCATAGAGAATTCCCGCCATGTTTGATTCTGCACAGGCAAACTGAAAACAATAGCCTTTTGGCTGGTTGCCTTACTGTATCTATGATTCAAGATTGACCCCAACGTCTCCGTTTTTATTTCGCACATTTAGTCACAGAGAATCCACCCAAAAAGTTTTTCTTGACCCCATTCTTTGTGCTTCGACCCGTGGAAAATCCTTTGCCAACTGTGGATCACTGGTCAAAAAAAGGTGATATTTGGAATGCATGAGGACTTGAGGTATCAAAGTTCCAATCATTGCTGGTTTCCAAACGAGCAAGCAGCCATCTGAAACCGGCACCGGCACCAAGAGCCTCATGTCGGCCATTTTCTAGCACCCTGCACCTATTCGTTTGTGAAACCTCAACCTGCCACAAAAAAGCGCCTCTATGCGTTATCTTGATTCAAGAGCTATGTGGGCCAGGTTTCTGTACAGTACAGGCGGACATGATCATATACATATATCCATGTAGACATTTGTGAACACATTTGCAGTTGCAGTTGCATTACATATACATTAAATTTATGCATTACATATCTTATATTTAAGCTTCAAGATCTTGTTTTACGTAAATAAGGTCTTCTATGTCCGTAAGATCTTATTTACACAAAATCAGATCTTACGGACATTTGCGCATATGTGAAAAACAATTGTGGGGGCATATGTGACACATATTGCCCATATATGTTGCAAATAAATGCGGAAGCTATATGTATATACGTATATACCCTCTAGGCCCTCTACAGAGTATAGCTCTTGAACCAAGTTAATCTATGCGTGTTACTTGTGAACTTGGCGCATTTTCAGACACTGAGAGATACTTCCAAAACCCGTGGGTTTTGCGTGTACAACGGAAAGCAGTCTGGAAATGCCCGGCTATCGGCCATGGCATTATAACTGTCGCAGCGGTCAGCCATGGCACTCAAGTTTTGCTGGAATTTCTTGAATGCGGCCGAGGGGTCTTTCGCGGGCACCGTGGGACTGGGAAAGAGATGTGTCCAATCAACACCTTCTCCGATCAACCTGAAGAAATGGAAAGCGAAGCATGCTTTTATATAGTGCATGAGCATGATCTGCTACCTAAATATGTAGATAAACATTTAAACATGTAGACGATAGATTGCGATATATTTGTTGGCAAAACCACTGCCGTAATCTGTTGGGTATGTTTTCTTTTTACACCTTTCAAATGGTCAAACAAGATGCAGCCCACGAACGCGAATGCTCACACGTATGTTCATGGTACAGATGTCGAAACACACGGATATGCAGTCACGCTGGGTCATGCAGAACACTTTTCTGCAATAGTTTATTTGAACAGTCTTGTGCATATTTCCCCTGTTGCCAGTCTGCAGTGTGGAGTAAAAAGTGTAAAGTGTGGAGTGCACAGTGTAAAGTGTAAAGTGTGGAGTGAGGAGTGTACAGTGTAAAGTGTAAAGTGTGGAGTGTAGAGTGTAGAGTGTAAAGTGTGGAGTGTAAAGTGTAGAGTGTAGAGTGTGGAGTGTACAGTAGGAAGTGTGGAGTGTGGAGTGTAGAGTCTAAAGTGTAGAGTAGAGTGTAAAGTGTAGAGTGTAGAGTGTAAAATGTAGAGTGTGGAGTGTGAAGTGGAAAGTGGAAAGTGTAGAGTGTAGAGTGTGGAGTGCAGAGTGTACAGTAAGGAGTGTGGAGTGTAAAGTGTGGAGTGTGGAGTGTAAAGTGTGGAGTGTGGAGTGAGGAGTGTGGTGTGTGTAGAGTGTAGAGTGTAAAGTGGGGTGGGGTGTGGAGTGTGGAGTGTGGAGTGTAGTGTGTGGAGTGTGGAGTGTAAAGTGAGGAGTGTGGAGTGTAAAGTGTGGAGTGCGGAGTGTGCAGTGGGTAAAGTGTGGAGTGTGGAGTCTGGAGTATAGAGTGTGGAGTGTTGAGTGTAAAGTGTAGGGTGTGGAGTGTAAATTGTGGAGGGTAAAGTGTGGAGTGTAAATTGTGCAGGGTAAAGTGTGGAGTGAGGAGTGTAAAGTGGAAAGCGTGGAGTGTAAAGTGTAAGTGTGGTGTGTGGTGTGTAGAGTGTAGAGTCTAAAGTGTAGAGTGTAGAGTGTAAAGTGTAGAGTGTGGAGTGTGGAGTGTACAGTGTGGAATGTGGAGTGTAAAGTGTGGAGTGAGGAGTGTAAAGTGCAAAGTGTAAAGTCTGGAGTGTAAAGTGTGGAGTGTGGAGTGAGGAGTGAAAAGTGTAAAGTTTTGAGTGTGGAGTGTAAAGTGTAGAGTGTAGGGTGTGGAATGTGGAGTGGAAAGTGTAAAGTGAGGAGTGTGGAGTGTAAAGTGTCGAGTGAGGAGTGTGGAGTGTGTAAAGTGTCGAGTGAGGAGTGTGGAGTGTGTAAAGTGTAGAATGTGGAGTGTAAAGTGTAGACTGTGGAGTGCGGAGTGTAAAGTGTAGAGTGTGGAGTGTGGAGTGCAAAGTATAGAGTGTGGAGTGTGGCGTGAGGAGTGTAAAGTGTAAAGTGTGGAGTGCAAGATGTAAAGTGTGGAGTGTAGAGTGTAGAGTGTGGAGTGAGGAGTCAAAAGTGTAAATTGTGGAGTGTGGAGTGTAAAGTGTAAAGTATGGAGTGTGGAGTGGAAAGTGTAGTGTGTGGAGTGTGGAGTGTAAAGCGAGGAAGATTCACTGGTTTTCGGGCCTATCCCTTGAATAATGCTAGCTGGATATTTTTACTGGCTACAAGATATGTATATATATATGTATATATATATATATTCAATGGGCATCTCTTTGTTTGCCCTAATCACATGCCTTAAACACATATATAATATGTATTTGGATGTATATGGTAGGTAGCTGCAATATTTTCGGCACCCTCCAGGCCCTCCAGAACAAAATGCGATGGAAAATAACCATATGTTTAATAGCACAATCCTCGAACTAAAATGAACTAAATGGCTATACCATAGCAAAGTCTTTGTTTGTTTAAGGGTATATCTCATCTTGATCCCATTCTATCACATAAGCCATCATCACATGAGGTTTTTTTCCTCCACTTTTGCATTTTAACCATCTTCGATCATCGACATTCTGGCCGATCCGGATGCTACCCTCTGGTAAACTAACATAACTATAGAAAGATCCGCCATTTTCAATGGGTAAATCCACTATTTCTATGGCCATGTTCAATAGCAAACTGTAACAAATTACCTGAGGTCAACCAGCCCAGACACTTGGGCATGGGTGTTGAGGTGAAGGACATCAGGAGTGCCTGAGAGGTGGCCGTGGTCTTTGTTCCAATGACATCTCCCGGAAGCCACTTGAAGGCGGTCCAGGACACATCCTGACACGACAAAACACGTGAAATCTTGGGGCAGAGATACTTTTTTTTTTAAAGGACATGATCAAAAAACACGATTTGAGAATTGGTTATCTTATCTTTATTCTTTTTTTACTAGTATGTATGGTGGTTTCATAGAAAAGGGAGCGGTCTATGATGGAACACCTCTTTTTGAACCATGTTGAACCGATGTTTCTGCAACATTAGTTGGTAAACATCCACACCATCCACATTCCTGGGAAATCTATAGGGACAACCATGGACAACCATCCCTTCCGTGATGGGATGATGGGAGTTTCCCTTGGGGTTTTTGGCTTCCAAATCTGCTGGTTTCTGATGTCTGGGGATCTCCATGATACAGGGGAACCCTCTAGTTCAAATTGAGAAGAAACACACTAACGTTGCAAACGCATGAAAAACAATAAGCCAGGAGGTCCTTGTAATGTGTTGAAAAAAAACATCGCCTATTTTTGAACCCAATTTCAGTCCCAAGTCGTTGGTCCCTCATACAGCGGGCGTGAAAACCCCGGCAGTCGCTGGTTTTTAGCCATGGGCTTTCCGGGAAAATGATCTACAAATGAAAGTTTTTTTCTATGGTGAAAAAAATACATTTTTGGGGTACGTAAAAACCTTACCATCTGGTTATTTAACATAGCTAACTGCAAAATCCCAACCATTAATGGAGCTTTCTAGCTGGGAAAATCATCTATTAATGGGCAATTTTCCATGGTTATGTTAAATAGCCAGAGGGTAGAACCACCAGCCAGATCTTTTGACAGCCCCGAAGTCGTCCCATCCTGCGCGTACACCTCAACTGCCCCAAGCTGCTCGTGACCTGCGAGTTTTTCTGGGCGAGTCTGGCTGAACATGTTCAGGGCTAGCTAGCCATAGCCATTTTTCATGGGACAAATGATGATAAATGGGGTGCTCTACTTTCAAACAAAGCATCAAAACCTCGTGGCTTGGCTGTGTAAGAATGGATCATGGGTAGTATGACTGGGAATGGGTAGTAATCAAACAAAGCTGGCTGGCGAATCCCTTTGCTTGAATTTGTGAGGTCGTCTGATGTTGCTGGAAATGATCCTTTGAACGAATTCTCCATGAAAGGCAGCATTGGAAATCAAAACAAGGACGCGGACACACGAATGTATGCAATTATACGTATATCTGTCACTATGCATATGAAAAAGGCAAAAAAACACGCTAAAACATAGGAATTCAAAAAAATATCAAACACATATCAAACACGTGTACAATATCAGTCATCTTTAGGCAAATGGATGCAAATGGAATATCAAAAAACTCCACTTGTCAGCTTCCTCGGCTTCTACCATGTTTTAACCTCCAATTTCAAGGCATCCAGGCTCGTAAAATCACATGTCAAGCCGTTAATGTCAAGCCTAAACAAAACAAACTGTGGGGCACTCAGCCATAGTTAGTAGAGCAACCAACAGCACATGCGTCGCCACTTGGTTCTTGCCGCCTGCAGTCACGGCCCACATCAAACTCGCTAGCCATTTCACATAGAAGTAGTATGTGTCATGCGAGCTTGTCGTGTCAGAGACCTCGAAATCAGCATCAGCATGGGAGTGGCGTCCTTGCTGCATCCAATAGCATCCAATGAGGACGATCAACATGATCTACATGCCCAACATGAGTGGGTTACCCAGGTTTCATACATTTCGCATCATTTCACCACGGTTTCTATCGAAGAAACCGTGGATTGCTGATCAACATCCTCTACCTCCTGGGAATCCCAATAAAATTGGATGTTTCCAATATGGGAATCACCTGCAAATGGCCCAGTTTGTAGGTGAGTGAGTGTTTTACGGACCACACCCTAGCTCATCCCCTTAACTGCAGGGGTGGGGTAGTGGCCCGCCTGTCTGCCTAGTGTTGCACCTGGGTATTGAGCCCGGGTCTGACGCATGAGGGATGCGTCTTATCCACTAGACCATACCGGCCCTCCCAGTTTGTAGAGGTTTTAGTTTCAATTTCCTAAATTTCAAGGGGACAAGTTGCCAGCAGTTTGTTTTTTTCATTATCTGTAATCTTCACATGAAGTATGACGTTAAACCTTGACAGAGACGTCCCAGTTCCATGAATTTCACACCGATGGGCTTCCCCAGCCTATGAACATGCGTTTCTTCTTCATCCTGTGCCCCTGATGTGGTAAACCCAATTATGCCTACCATCCAATAAACCATCCCCAAAATGCCCTGCCCATGGGTGGTATCAACGGTGGTCTCTTCATCCCCCCAGGTATGCTAGGTTTATTAATCCAGTGGGTGAATCCTATGGTTGGTTGTAGGAGGATATCACCATCAAATCATCATTCTTCTGGGTAAAATCCCACGATAAAAATCCCCTGTGAATCACCAGTTCTCAACATCCCATTGAAATCACCATTAAATCACCATTGAAATCACCATGAAATCACCTTGAAATACGTCCATTCTCCAAGTAACGGTGGAAATCTTCGGCACAGCCCGTTTCACACTGTCGGGAGAGGCGGAATTCAGGGTCTCAAAATATTGAGCCGCCATCGCCGCTAACTCTTTGTCTCTTGCGACATCGTCCTTCCTTCAAGATGACTCATGATGTTTGCTGGGTTTGGGGCTTGGCTAAACATGGATCCCTAGATCAACACGCCAGTTAGTTGAATTTGGGAGTGTATTTCACCAGAGGTGGAGAGCAAAAATAATCCAAATCACATATACTATAAGAGTGATGATTTCGAATGATTCTGTTTCGATGGCTCCCCAATCTTCACACCCACTTTGACCCAAGTCCTGGCATAGTAGCAGGCCAGGTAGTCCTCAATGAAGGCCTCGTAGATTTCTAAGAGATCTCCTACCTGCCTCCAATACTCGGTATCCACACCTGTTCCCTTCAGATGATTCACATAGTCCGCCATGTTCAGAAGTGGCCCTCCTAGCGACGAAAAACGTGCTTTCAGAAACATCAACACGATCCACATGTGCAAAGTGGGTCCGATTCAGAATTGTAGCCTGTATATACATGCTTTCCAAGAACATCTATACTTGGTGGTTCATCCCACTAAGTAGGTGAAATCCCTGGTTAGACATGGGATTTTTGTAGGGTTGATCTACTTACAACTAAAAATAGGGAAGCCACAAACCTTACGGATCCCCATTCCCACAGTCAATCTCCATTGTCCACGCTTCGGGGACCATGATTTTCTACCTTCAGTACATTAACATAGACCCTGGCAGAGGTTGGAAGATTAGATTCAACTAAAAGTGGGCGATTTTCGGTGCCTATGTTAATTTACCGGAGAGTAAATGGTACACCTCATTTTCATGAACACATTTATACATTTTTGGTGTTGCACAGTTGCACATGTGACATCTTCCTGGTCACTCCGTGCAATGTAACCAACCAACGTCTGTGGCAACTGCGACTTGTGTAAAACCGCAACACGAAAAATAGTACAAAACTGAGGAGATAAACGTTGATATCACCAAATGTCCAACATATGCGGCGTGCGTATCAAGAAGGTTTGTCACCTTTAGATTTTGATTATTTGTGGGGTGATACTCCATGAAATTGCAAAACTACAAAAAAATACAAGGGGACACCCCACATAGCAAAACATGGTTTCGTGTAACTGTTCAACCACTGGTTGGTGGTTTCAACACCTTTTAAAAATGTCAGCTGGTACCCTTATCCCAAACATTTTTTTTACTACAAATAAAATGTTAAAGCCACCAACTAGCGGGTGTTTGCCCGTAATATTACACCTCCCCGATATTTTCATTTTAGATGGCTCAACCCACCTTGTTTGATGGTGTTTCATCTGAAAAATCCATGATACCAACTGCTTTGAAGGAAAATCTGCAGGTCTACAGGACAATATTTTTTAGCGAAAAATCAGCGAGAAAACCTTGGTTTCCAGTGAAAATGTTCCCCGTTTAAAACCCATCTATTCACAACACCCGAAGAACGGCCCAACTGCCGTCCTTCGGCCCTCGGAACGTTTTCTCCACACTTCATCAAGTAGGGTGCTGCACTGAAGGCCAGTGACATACCCTTCTCAGTAAAGGCGAAGCATCTGTGCGGGCTAGGGTGGGTTTAATAATGGGGGCAAAAACACCATATCTGAGGTGGTAAAAAATGCCACTCAAAATGGTGAGTCAAATAGGGTTTAACGGATGAACATGTGGAGAAGTACGGGGACCAACCCAATGTCATAAACAATGCCCAAAATCACCATTTTGCTGGGTGGTATGTTTACCATCCCCAAATGGTAGGTTTATGGCAGGGTTGTAGAGAGAGTTCGTCCAGAGAAAGTAACTTCTATGAATGGCAATTTTACATATTCACACATCAAACACACAAAATAGGAGTAAACGAATACAAGCAACTACGCCGTCCATGTGGGAACAATGGCCAATGAATCAAGAGAAACGATGAGATGTCATGATCACTACCCTCCCGTAATCAAACATGGTAGAAATGTGCCCTATAAAAACGGTATAACGGTATAACTGACAAAATCATCTAACTAAAAGGTGCGTGTCCAGAATTTTCGAGAAAACCATGTTCGATCAGCAGTTATGATACGTTTGCGAAATTTGTTTAAATGGTGGTCATGTTAACCGTTTTGATAGCCGCGAAAAAAACACGAATTCGATGGTTTTCACAACAGCGACGGGCCTGGGACCCATCGACCTGGGAGCAGTGAGATTGAACTTGGCGTTGTCGTTGACGGAAATGGTTTGGTACCTTGGCGGAAAAATCGAAAACCATTAAACATCCAATAGCCATTAAAAAAAAAACGCGAAATTCCCAGTCCGATGCCCATTTCAGGTGGGTCAACCAGTCAGAAAAGAACGAAAACAAACAAAAATCATCTGGGTATGTCTGAAAATTGGGTATGCCAATATGCCACCAGTTTTGGCCATCAAATAATATAGGGAATTATTAACCAATGGATACCTGGATACCCATATTATTTTCAGACAAACCCATCTGGAGCAAATGATGAAGGAGACGTGAAGGGCGTCAGAAATCGACGGATGGGATGATCCGCAGACAGCTGTTCCCGCAACGCAGTGACGAATAAGTTGGCGGTCTGCAAGTGCACACCATACCTGATGGGGAGGAAAGGGGTTCCCATCCGCGGGGAAATGGTCGAAAATGGTAAGCATGTCATGAACGCGGGTACAAACCAGGTTCTATATTTATATATATATACACATAAATATACAAATAAATAAATATAAATATATATATATATATATATGTGTGTGTCTGTGTGTGTAAAGATCTGCTACCCCCGCACCAAGAACACACTGATCCCCGACTGGACCACAAGTCCACAAGTTATAGACCCAGACCCAACAGGTCACGAACGTCAAAACATCAATCCTAAAATTTGCCGTTTTTACTTCTTTACTTCGTGGCTTCAAATCCTAAAATCAAGCTACTAGCTGACGGTCATGTCATCACGGCAAAAGGCCGCTGCCTTGAGGGGGCCCAATGACAGCCAATGTTGGCCGCGCGAATTTTCTGAGCATCAGCATACCCTGAAACCGAGAAGATAATCAACAAATGCCCTCTGGGAATCAAACATGGCAATGGGAAACCCCTCATCGTCACAGTTGTCCAAGATTGCGTCAAGATGTGCCGATTTTGCTAGGTTTTTCCACGCAATGCAAGTTTGTTGATCGGCGAGGTTCACCGGCGAGCGCCCAAGGAATGTAATTTCTAGAACATGACGGATATCAAAAACCAACCACAGAATAGGGATCAAAAGGGGTTTATCATACTGCGGATCGAAAAAACTCCGGCACCAGTTAATAGATGGTTTATCCCAATACGTACAAGGTTTCAACATGTTTCAACCATCCACCGTAGATTATCATATTTTTTTGCTTATCAAATGAAGCCCTAGCGATTCACCTGCCAGGTGGCGTTGGGTGCTACAAAGCAGAAATTTCATGCGAAGCAGGATACAGAAACGACCGTATGGTTGAAACCACCACGTTGCAAGCAACCCATGCCAACCAGGGGGTATTTTTGTTTTTATTTTTGAAATCTCTTCAATTCTCTTCCCTATTTCTCTCGCATTCTGAAAATATTTCCTGCAATGCTAATAAACCAAGAAATCCTTTTGCAAGAAATGTCTCTTTCATCATGGAAGCTTAAGGGTATCCCTAACGACAAAAAATGAACTTTGCACGCCTTTTGGCGTAGAAAGTTAAGCCCCATGTGGATGAATTTATGAAATCCTGGTGAAATCTTATGAACTTTCACCGGAGCCGCAGTTCAGGAACGTCTTTTTCTGGCAGGATCTGAAGATTCATTCAACTTGGGTGACAGTCAAATATAAGGAAGCCGCCTATACCCAGTAGACTCACGTCAGATGCCTCAATGAAGTCAACCCTTTCCCCTCTTTCCATTGGTTGCTTCCACAACTTAAGGTGCTGAAGCTTGGGTGGAAATCTATGGACTATTGGTTAATACCCTTTGGCGTCATCAAACATGGATGATTTTCCGGAACGAATTGTTGGACCGGATGGTACTCATTAGGAGATACTAACCGTCTTACGGCAAAAAATCATGCACAATATGACTCCACCCCCTATAGGTGCAGAGATTGGATGGTTGAAGTTGACATGAACCGGAATGTGTATCGGGTGTGGAAGTTGAAATTTTCTGTGGTTGTTTGATTCAGATGGCTCCCTTTTGGTTCCGATTGGCGTTTTCAGTTGGCAATTTATATTGGAATTTCCGTCATGGAAGCCTCAAAGAGACGAAGTGCTTGGTAAATGGCCTTAGTTGGTATGCATGCTGGCTGTACGCACATTAGATTGCAGAATGGATATGAGATTTTCAGATCAGGAGGAATCAACACTTGAATCAACACATCTGAATCTTTTTAATGCATTTTATCTCAGCCCTAAATAATACCAGTATGATACCCAATGATACCACTGCTTACGCCAGCTCAAAAAATTAAAGGACCGGATGACCCCACAAGGCAACTTCTTCTAATAATGAGCGCCAAATGTCGTACCGGGGACGGGGAAGGAAGAAAAGACAAAGGAGGTGGTGCGAGACCGAGAAGTAAAACAAAGTTGTGTGTGTGACAAAGTTGCATGTGAAAGATGGTGTGTGACAAAGTGGTGTGTCAAAGATGGTGTGTCAAAGATGGTGGGTGACAAAGTGGTGTGTGAAAGATGGTGTGACAAAAATGGCGGGCGGATGGTGTGCGAAAGATGGTGTGTGACAAAGTGGTGTGTCAAAGATGGTGTGTGACAAAGTTGTGTGTGAAAGATGGTGTGTCAAAGATGGTGTGTGAAAGAGGGTCTTTCAAAGATGGTGTGTGACAAAGTCGTGTGTCAAAGATGGTGTGTGACAAAATTGGGCGTGAAATATGGCGTGTGAAAGATGGTGTGTGACAAAGTTGTGTGTGAAAGATGGTGTGTCAAAGATGGTGGGTGACAAAGTGGTGTGTGAAAGATGGCGTGTCAAAGAAGGTGGGTGACAAAGATGGTGTGTGACAAAGTGGTGTGTCAAAGATGGTGTGTGACAAAGTTGTGTGTGAAAGATGGTGTGTCAAAGATGGTGTGTGAAAGATGGTGTGTGACAAAGTGGTGTGTCAAAAGATGGTGTGTGACAAAGTTGTGTGTGAAAGATGGTGTGTCAAAGATGGTGGATGGCAAAGTGGTGTGTGAAAGATGGTGTGTCAAAGAAGGTGGGTGACAAAGTGGTGTTTGAAAGATGGTGTGTGACAAAGTGGTGTGTGAAAGATGGTGTGTGACAAAGTGGTTTGTCAAAGATGGTGGGGGGTGTTTCAAAGATGGTGTGTGACAAAGTCGTGTGTCAAAGATGGTGTGTGACAAAGTTGGGTGTGAAATATGGCGTGTGAAAGATGGTGTGTGACAAAGAAGATGTGTGAAAGAGGGTGTGTGAAAGATGGCGTGTGAAAGTTGGCGGGTGACAAAGATGGTGTGTGAAAGAGAAAGATGGTGTGTGACAAAGTTGTGTGTGAAAGATGGTGGGTGACAAAGTGGTGTGTGAAAGATGGTGTG
>Ga0126342_10010327_pt1 | contig 16703 bp, 13 predicted proteins | sample Cyp1metagenome_FD_92528 | JGI IMG/M metagenome (GOLD analysis project Ga0126342, IMG submission 92528) | Coral microbial communities from Lord Howe Island, Old Settlement Bay, Australia - Cyphastrea 1 metagenome | ecosystem: Host-associated > Invertebrates > Cnidaria > Coral ... | reverse complement strand
GATGACGACAGCAGACCGTGTGTTCCCCGTTGCTGAAAAAGAGAGGCGGCAGCAATTTTTCATTGTCAGTGAGAACAGTTGGCAGTCATGTTCGGTTTTGCATGTGCACTGTTTGATTTTTGATGCATGAAGTTTTCAAATTTGGAATTGAGAATTTTTAAAAAAAGAGAAAGGAGACAAGGAGATGGAATAGCAGAGGTTACCATCCCTTGTGAAAGGGAGCTTGCAACGACGGTTTGTGGTGAAGGGTTCACGCGTATCCATGACAACTGTTGGTATATACCTGTAACCATGTATATACTTATATATGACGGTTGCTTGTTGTAGGACCCCCACGGTTATTCCATTAGGACTAAATAAAAAAACATCTTTTGCACTTGCACGCCCACCTGATGCTACATTGTAATCCCTTCACCCTAAATTAAGAGAGTGGTTCCCTGTGGGGCACCTATTTTACAGTGTTTTGTGATGTTTTTTGACACAGTATGACAGTTTATATTCATACTTTTTTTTTGTTCTTGATGTTTTCGATGTTTCCCATGTTGTATTTTCTTTTTGTTGCTTTGTTATTTGCTCCATAGTATCATTTGGTTCTGCAAAGTCTCGACAGAATAGCATTGTAGAGAGAGAGGTAAGACCGGTATCCTTGCTTGTGAATGGCTTTGATCTTTTGCAAGAACAAACTTTAACTAGACCCATGGAAAGTAGCAACTTGAATATTTGTATCTTCATATGAATAGATACATATATATATGTATATATATATATATAGAAATATTCCACTACGTGATGTCGAAATATGGCTTGCGTAATGAGCACAGCGATAATATGTCGAACCGCTCTGTAGCTCTTGGCTTAAGGGCAACTTTACCCCCCAGCTGGCCATGTGGCTGGCTGGGGGTGACAGCCGTGAGGCTTGGTATCGTCATCGATTCCGAGCCAGTCAACTCATTAGATGAAGGAAAAGGCCAGGGGACAATGCTGGTCTGCGTTCTTGAGCCTGTGTCGACAGACACCCATGGCCACTGGTTCAAGGGACAGTATGTGGTGGCTTCGGACAGCCATCTGAGGTGGTGGTTCAAGGACGGAGATGGGCAGACGCTGGCTAGCCGTTACCGCTACCATTATTGCTGTGATGGCAATGGACTGCCCGGAGTTGAAGAAGCCCAAGGGGATCCACTTCGAGCGCTTCCGGGTCATAGGTGGCAAGGAGCTTGCAGCAAAGGTTCCTGGCTGGGCGTTCGGGCGCTCATGTGCAAAGATGTTGAACGCCTTCCTCAAGGAGAAGGGCTAGGAGGACGGCAAGGCTCCGAAGGGCGGACAGTTACCCTGGCTCTCGTCAGGTGAAGAAGAAAAAGAGCCTGAGGAGGATGAATCATAGTCCCCAGACAAGTCTGATCTGAGGGAAAAGTTGGAGGAGGCCCGTGATGCTGTCAAGGCAATAGAAGGCCGCCTGTGCAAGGCCAAGGACAAGAAGAAGGGAAAGAAGCTTCGGGAAGGCAGGGAGGAGAAGCGCAAAAAGAAAGATAAAGGGAGAAGGCGGCATTCACCCACTTCGAGTGGTGAAAAGGATAAGGTGAAGAAGAAGGAAAAGCACCGTACCGGGTCCGCCCGTGACAAGAAAAGGGAAAAAGATGGAGAGGAGCCTCCCAGAAAGGGGAAGAAGAAGAGAAGGTCGTCGTCAAGGAGGTCTACCAGCTCGGACAGTGATGGCGATGCCCTCTTTGGAGGAAAAGGTCGTGAAGATGTTGGCGGCGACAGGGATCGCGGCCCATGTGGTGGAGGTGAGGTGGTGAAGTTCAGGGACACCACAGACTCGGAGAGTGAGTCTTTTCGCGATGCCCCCACGGACCGAAAGGCGACCACCCAACTTCAGTTGGTGAGGTATGCGATGAACAAGCCGGGACCCCTAGCCTCGAGAATGTTGCTCAAAATGCAGCAGGAGGGGTGTCCCAAGGGTCCGTGGGGGCAGATCCCGCCCAAGTGGGCCTGACACCGCAAGCTCAAGCAGCAGACCTGCTCTCTCAGCGGGTGAAAGCCTTGGAGAAGGCTACAGTCGACTCCCACTGGGGGTCGGCTCAGTTCTTAGAGCTGCTGAGCCCCGAGACGGCGGACCCGCTGGAACGCGACGAGGAGGTGTTCACCAACAGGGAGTGGCTGTTGGAGATGAAGCTCAAGAACATGAGCAGTGGAAGAAGCAAGCGAAAGGAGATCAGAAAGGAGACCGCGAAAAAGGCGGAAAGAAAGGGAAAGAAAAAGGCAAAGGAAAGGGCACTCCGAAGGAGAAGCCAAAAGAGGCGTCGGCGTGACCGTTCATGATGACCAAATGGGTGCATGGACACTGTCGTGGAGGCGGTGGATGAGTCAGCCAAGGAGCCCTGCTGAGTTTTGGGCAGGTATGCGGAGGAAGGTCAAAGAGCTGCCAACCAAGTTGGGTCACTTCTCGCAGGTGTTTTCGCAAGATGGGGCGCCCCCCGTCCGAGGAGATGACCTTTTACCAATCGATCCAAAAGAGGTAGCCACCTTTCTGCACCGCAATAGCCGATGGGGTCAACTGCATGGTGAATGCCTTCAATTACCTTGCACTTTCGCTGCCGGTCACCTCCTTGTCATCATTAAACGAGTATAAAGACACTTTCACGAGGGACCTATAGGTGGCACCTACTCACCGCCGAGGACCGATGTCGCAGCGAGCATTTTTCCCGTCACTGGAGAGAGTGAGAAGAGAAATATATCAAAAGGGACTGGCCCCGGAGTGCGATCCTCAAAGGGCACTGGGACTGTCACATCCGCGGACCGGCTTTACTCTTCCCGCACCAGTGGAAAGCGCAAAGAATAGCTGGGAGGCAGGGGGGGAGCCCGGATTACATCCAGGCAAAGAGTGGCCGCTGAGGCAGGGAGCTGCAAGGCGTCCAGAGATTTGGGATGTGCAGTCCCCGTGTAACTGGAGGCGCTATGGGCGCCCCAGTCGCGAGTGAGCGAGGAGGTCCTCCGCACGGTGGGGGGATGCCGCTATACCATCTCAGTGCTGACCTACTTGCGTGACAACCCCCTCGTGCGCGCAGCAGAGGCATCCAGCGTGATGGCCGCCTTAATAAGGGCAGGAGTTCAGGCCGGTGGCAACGGGAGGCCTGAACCCGGCCCGACGAGCTGCGACGAGGATACCAGGTGGGATGATATGCGCCGTGCCTTGGTAAGGAAAAATCGGACTAAAGGAAAGATAAGAGAGGATGGCGCACAAGTATCCATGCAAAGGGGTCACGAATGGGAATCACATTTAAATTACGTGTGGGTGAGATGCCCGTATGAGGGCAACCCTTCTTTTGCACTGTTAGAACCCTGGGATCCTTCTGAATGAAAGGAAGGGTGGGGGAACTGAGTTGGTTTCACTGCCTTAAGGGAGGTAAGCCGCCATGTTTCGTTCCTAAAAATTTGGAAATTCAAGAAGAGGGGGGGACCCCTGGGATTGTGCAAGTTGCCCCCTTTGCCTTTGCCAAGGACAGGAGCTTACGAAGCTGTTGGACAATGACCAAGCCCGCAGCCCTGGAGAGAAAAGCAGATGCGTTGCTGCCGGTGGGTGGCTGGGAGGGGGCAGCAGTTGATGCCACATGAGCTGCGGCACGGAAGGATTTGACACTGTCACCACTGAATCTGCCGTGTGGTGCCATGTTGGCTCAAGTTTTGGCACCCACCTCAACCCCGGGAACTCCAGGATGAGCAGGGATGATATGCGCCTTGGTAAGGAAAAATCGGACTAAAGGAAATATTTTTCCGTTGCGCTGTTAGACCCCGGTTCTGGGATCTTTCTGAATGAAACGAAGGATGGGGGAACTGAGTTGGTTCCACCGCCTTAAAGGAGGTAAGAAAAGAGACAACCGTGTTTCGTTCCCATAAATTCTAGACAGGGTCCATTGACGCAGGAAGGAAATTTAAGAAGAAGGGGGACCACGCCTGGGATTGGGCAAGTTGCCCCCGCCGCCTTCGCCAAGGACAGCAGCTTACGAAGCTGTACGGAAAATGACCAAGCTCGCAGCTCTGGAGAGAAAAGCCGATGCCTTGCTGCCCGTGGGTGGCGGGGAGGGGCAGCAGTCGACCTTGATTTGCATGTTACTGTGAGCCGCCATGAGGTCCGCGACTGCCCAGCGGCTGGAAAGAGCAAGGGGAAGGGCGGCAAGGGCGGCAAGGGCGGCAAGGGCGGCAAGGGCGGCAAGGGCGGCAAGGGCAAGGGCAATACTGGCATGTCTACAGGTCATGGTTTGTGGCTGGAAGAAACGGTGCTGGACATGCTGGACAAAGGTTTTGGTTCGGATGCGGATACAAAGCCTGTGCTTCGGTTGGCAGTTCCCAGGCAACAAGTTCCAGTGCCAGGCACTCTGACTCATGCCAACAGAAAAGTTCAAAGTGTCGCCGTGGAGGACTACAAGGCGGGAGATACATGTGCAAAGTTCCCATTTTGTCAATATCTCAGTGTGCAACACCAACCTTGGGCCTGCAAGACGGGCGCCGAGAAATCCACGACCGCCTCGGAAGTGGACACACCCAGCCCAGCAAAGACATCCTGGCAAGAGGCAGGGAAGAGGGGCTTTCTTGCCAGTGCAGCCTTTTCCTTGTCTTGTCAACTCTTCTGCTCTTGTCCTGTTTTGTTTGAAGGTGCGCTTTGGATCCGTGCTCTCAGACATGGTCCACGTCCGAAACACCTTCATCCATGTAGATGTCTCTGATGCCCAGGACCACCGCAACTTGCCGCCAGTACTGCAGTTGTTCATCCAGCCCTGTAGTAAGCCTTTTCAGCCCCTTCCCTGAAACAAAGTGAAAATTACAGCACCCGCTTTCTTACTCTAAGGCATGCGACGGTCCAAATCCGCCCCCGACCTGGATCCACAGGCCCAGTACCTGGCCGCAGATCAAACTCAATGATCATGTATACATCCAATGTGAATTTTCACGACCTGGTGCGACTTGACTAGCATAATCTACTACATGCATTACAGACTACAAGGCGTTGCCAAAATCAGACCCCCAATCCGCCAAGAACTACTGCAAGCGTTCGGCTATGCCAGGGAGACGCTCCTGGATGCTGCTGGCCTCAGACCTCGGTGACACCTGAGCCAGCGCCACAGCCCATGATCTATGCTGCCCCTCCTCCGCCAGAACCACAGCCAATGTGGCGGCCCATCTTCATGTTCTTTGCTCCGTGTGGCACTCGATGGTGATGATTGGACAAAGTGAAGCAACAATCATTTGAATTCAATATCTCAGAGATGCAGATATTAAATTGATATAAGATAGGGCAACACTTTTGGCCATGAATCACGATCTACTGGATTCTGGGCAGTTGACACTGATTCAAAACAAAAAGACTCCAAATTGAAGGGATGAAGTTGCTCTTATATAATCTGTTGGTGATGGTTGATTTCTGAGGCCCATGGCCAAATATTATGCCAACTGCTTGCCTCCCCTGGCCTACGTGCCACCTGCTGACCACTATGGATTTTTCCATGCCGGCTTCACTGCGTTGAACACCCTCGGAGGATCAGGTTTCAAGCTTTGAAGCCAAGTAGTTAGCAGTTGGTGCAGCAGCATTCTTTTTCTATGTTTTTCTGATTGTGCTCAGCTGTGCTGGTCGCCAGCCGATGCCTTGCTGCCCGTGGGTGGCTGGGAGGGGGTAGCAGTTGATACCACGTGAGAAAGTGTTTGGTATGTAAATGCGCTGTTCTGGTCGGTGGTCATTTCAAGCTTGATCTAATTTTACAACACGAGTGAAACCTTTCGCCCCCCACGGCTGTCCTCAGGCGTTCTTTCAAAAATTGAGATGAAAATTGGCCGCCTCAGGACACTGCAGCTGGAGAGAAAGTTTGGGCTGAGAACTCGGTGTCAGACCCTATTTGTAGCAGGGGAGGAGATCTATAATGGCCGTGATATTTTGATATATTTTGGAGGTTTGGATCGTTGCCGTATTTGATCAAACAAAAATTGATGCCGCTTTGTTGACAAATATTCATGTCTAGGTTTGGACCTACAACGCTTCCAAAGATGATCCACAAGTGTTTCGTGCAGTCGCAGAGGCCAAGGGGCCGCTTCCTTCGTCAAACATGTTGTAGATCCTGGTAGCTTCTCGAAAAAAACACAAGTCGACATTCGTCAGGTTGAAACAAAAGCGAAAATATTTTGGGCTTCCACTATACCAAAGAAATCCGAAATTGTGGAAAGCTTCTGCCTGGGCGCAACAACTTGCACAGTCGTGCGCACTGCTAAGACGGCCAAGATACCTCCCAAACAAACAACCCTCCTGATGTTATGCCTGGCAAAAAAGGCATTCTTTCCCAAAGTGCGTTAAAAAAGTTTGGAAGACATGGGGAAACAAACGTACCAATTCAAGCAAGAAACCCTTTTTGAAGCCTTTATCAAGCCTTTCCCCCAAAGACACTTGCTGATGGGACTGTTCCGAAGAACAAGGGTCCTAAGAGTCCCAAGAGTCCTGCCTTTGTGGTTGCGATGCTGGTGCCACGGCACCTCTGTGACCACCTGCTGCTGAGCACGCACCATGGCGGCCTTGGCTTGACAAAACCCAGTGTAGTAGTGGAAACTAAGCCGTTTTTGGATGCCAAACTAGATGTGCTTATTAGTTTCTGATATCCAGAGAATATAGGGTCTATGTTGATGCGACTGGGCGAGTCGTGTTGCTCAAGTAAGATAGATGTGTGTAAAAATGCTGATGCGGCCAAAGATGCAGGGTCAAAAGCAAGGTTTCATCAGGAAAGGCTAGCAATTTTTCCAGTGTCGTTTCACCTCTTTGAAGATTCGGACACTTCGGCGGCAAAAGTAGGTAGACAATATCAATTCGCGGGATTGAAGCGCATTTTCTAGTCCCCTATTCCACGCTGAATGCTTTCAAGGTACCAAAAAGAAATTTGAATACACCAAAAGTGAATCAAGCGAGGCTGCCGTTTCTATCGCGACCTCCTCCTATGTTTCTTTCGACGGGTGTGCATGTGCAGCAATGTCATCGTGCAGCGACATTTGTGATTGAGGCGTGAAGCCAGAAGCTGCTGTCATTCCTCAGCCTTTGTTTTCCCACTGGAGAGTTGCTTTGACCTCTGGCGTCAGCACTTTTTCCCAATCTCTGGCAGAATCAAGCCGGCTTCCCGCCAGCTTCCTTGTCCGTTTTCCGGCTCGTCATGCAAATTTGTATGTGCATCATGTACATCCGAGATTTGATACTTGTTGCAATTGGCTCAATAAATCGTTCCAAATTGGACTGGTGTGCCTGGTCTTTCCTTCTTCCACCTGGTAATTGCACTCTTAGCCGCGAATCTTCAAAGGCAGCAGATGCTTTCTGATGGTGTTTGCGACTCAAGATAAGAGAAGGTAAGGACCATGATTTGAAGGCAATTTCCAGACGCTTCCAGATTTTCCCAGATGTTTTCAGCAAAGTATACTTCTATCTATATAATTCCCAACAGCAAAAAGCTGTTGGGTTTCAATCTCTAGAAGCAGGGGGGTGGTATCCCGATTTTTTCCATCTTGGCGATCGGGACGCAGCAGGGTTCTGGGAACCTTGGAACCTTTTCTCCCACTTGTCTGCACTTGTCTGCGAGTCTCTAACTTGTCTCCCACTTGTCTGCCAATTGTCTTCCACTTGTCTCCCACTTGTCTCCCACTTGTCTGCCACTTGTCTGCCACGTGTCTTCCATCTGTCTCCCACTTGTCCTGCACTTGTCTCCCACTTGTCCCCGACTTGTCTCCCACTTGTCTGCCACTTGTCTCGCGCCCACTTGTCTCCCACTTGTCTCGCGCTTGTCTGCCACTTGTCTGCCACTTGTCTGCCACTTGTCTCTCCCACTTGTCTCTCCCACTTGTTTCCCACTTGTGTCCCACTTGTCTCCCACTTGCCTGCCACTTGTTTCCATTTGTTTCCCACTTGGCTCCCACTTGTCTCTGACTTGTCTCCCACTTGCCTGCCACTTGTCTCCCGCTTGCCCCCCACTTGCCTCGCACTCGCACTTGTCCCCTGCTTGCCTCCCACTTGTCTCCCACTTGGCTGCCACTTGGCTCCCACTTGTCTCCCACTTGTTTCCATTTGTTTCCCAGCCCCACTTGGCTCCCACTTGTCCCTCACTTGTCTCCCGCTTGTCTGCCACTTGTCTCCCGCTTGTCTGTCCCCCACAAGTCCCCCCCACTTGTCTCGCACTTGTCCCCCACTTGTCTCCCACTTGTCTCGTGCTTGACTTCCATCTGTCTCCCACTTCTCTCGCACTTGTCTGCCACTTGTCTCCCACTTGTCTCCCACTTGTCTGCCGCCTGTCTCCCACTTGTCACCCACTTGTTTCCATTTGTTTCCCGGCCCCACTTGGTTCCCACTTGTCTCGCACTTGTCTCCCACTTGTCTGCCACTTGTCTTCCACTTGTCTCCCACTTGTCTCCCACTTGTCTCCCACTTGTCTACCACTTGTCTTCCATCTGTCTCCCACTTGTCTCCCGCTTGTCTCCCACTTTGTTCCAGTTGTTTCCCACTTGGCTCCCACTTGTCTCTTTGTCTGTCACTTGTCTCCCACTTGTCTGCCACTTGTCTCCCGCTTGTCCCCTGCTTGTCTCCCACTTGTCTCCTACTTGCCTCCCGCTTGTCCCCCAATTGCCTCCCACTTGTTTCCATTTGTTTCCCACTTGTCTCTTTGTCTCCCACTTGTCTGCCACTTGTCTCCCGCTTGTCCCCCCACTTGTCTCCCACTTGTCTCCCACTTGGCTCGCACCTGTCTTCCATCTGTCTCCCACTTGTCTCCCACTTGTCTGCGCTTGTCTCCCACTTGTCTCCCACTTATCTCCCACTTGTCTTCCACTTGTCTCCCACTTGTCTTCCACTTGTCTCGCACTTGTCTGCCACTTGTCTCCCACTTGTCTTCCAGTTGTTTCCCAGTTGTCTCCCACTTGTCTCCCACTTGTCTTCCACTTGTCTTCCACTTGTCTGTCCCCCACCTTTCTGCCACTTGTCTCCAACTTGTTTCCCACTTGTCTCCCATTTGTCTCCCACCTGTCTTTCACTTGTCTGTCTCCCACTTGTCTCCCATGTGCCTCCCACGTGGAACCTTGGAACTTTGCCTACTGCGGCTTGTCTTACATTTGTCTCCCAGCTCAGCTTGTTTGGTACTGTGTGTCTCACGTTGTCTGTCACCTTGTTTCCCACCTTGTCTCCCCCACTGTCTGACCTTGTTTGTCAAGAATCTCAGACGTTGGAACCCTTGCTGCTGTTGGGTTGCAAAGCTGGGTTAATTCCCGACAGCAGGAAGCTGTTGGGTTTCTCGCATGTATTCGCTTGGAACTTTGTCTTCCACCTTGTCTCCCGCTTGTTTCCCAGCTTGTCTTCCACTGCGTGTCGCGCTGTCTCCTTGGAACCTTGTCTGCTGCTTTGTCTCCCACCTTGTCTCCTCTTGGAACCTTGTCCGGCGCCTTGTTTCCCACCTTGTCTCCTGCTTGTTTCCCAGCCTGTCTCCCCACAATGTGCCGCACTGTGTCTCCCACAGTGTTGAACCTTGGAACCTTGTCTCCCACTGTCCCCCGCTGTTTTTCTCATGTGTTTCCCGCTTTTAACCTTGGAACCTTGTCTGCTTGTCTTCCAGCTTGCCTCCCATTGTGTCTCCTCCTGCTGTGTCTTCCACGGTGTTTCCAAGTGTGTTTCCAACTTCTCACCCAGGAACCTTGGAACCTTGTCTGCCACTGTGTCGCGCACCTGGAACTTTGAGAACCTTCTCTCCCCCCCATTGCTTCCCATTGTGCCTTCCACTGGAACCCCAGCTGTCTCCCACTTGTCTCCCAAGTGTCTCCCGCTTTTTCACCCATTGTGTCTTCCACTAGAACCTCGGAACCTTGTCCCCCCTCCGTCTTTCAATTCTCTCCCGGTTTTCTCGCCATTGTTTCTCTAGTTTTGCTCTTGTGCCCCGCCTTCTCTCCCACTTCCCGCCCATTTGCTTCCAAATTGTTTCCCATTGTCTTCCCATTGCCCCCCCATTGCCCATTATCTCCCTGTTGTTGTTCCATGCCGTGCTTGTGTCTCCCAGATTGTCTCCTGCTTTTGTGTCTTCCATACTCCGCTATGTCACTCACTCTGTCCCTCATTCTGTTTCCTGCTTTGTTTCCCATTCTGTTCCCACTTTGTCTCAAACTTTGTCCCTGACTATTTTTTCCCAGCTTGTCTCCCACTTGATCCCCCCCGCTTGTCTCCCACTTTGTCTCCCACTGTGTCTCCAACTTTTCTTCTGTCCTGGTTTACTGTCTGCAAAATCTGTCTCAATTGTCGCCCGCTTTGTCTCCCGCTTGTTTTGTGCTTTGTTTCCCGCTTTGTATCCCCTTGTGTCCCCCCACTTTGTCTCCCATTTCGCCTCCCGCTTTGTCCCCCGCTTTATTTTCCACCTTGTCCCCCGCATTGTCTCCCGCTCTCCCGCTGTCTCGCACTTTGTCTTCCGCTTTGTCTCCCGCTTCTGTGTCTTACTATTCCACTGTGTCACCCGCTCTGTCTCTCACTTTGTCTCCCGCTTTGTTTCCCAGCTTGTGTCCCACTTTGTCTCCGGCTCTGTCTCACTTTGCCTACCACTTTCTCCACTTTCTTTGTTTCCCGCTTTTGCGTCTTCCGTCTTCAACTATTCCACTGTGTCACCTACTTTGTCTCTCACTTTGTCTCGCACTTTGTCTCCCACTTCGTCTCCTACTTTGTTTCTGCTTTGTCTGAAGCTTTGTCTTCGGCTATGTCTCCCAGCTTGTCTCCGGCTTTGTCTCCCAGCTTGTCTGCCGCTTTCTCTCCCACTTCGCCCCCCAGTTTGTCCCCACTGTGTCCACCCAATTTGTCCCCAGCTTGTCTTCCGCTTTGTCCCCGCTTTGTTTGCTAGCTTGTCCACCACACTGTCTCCCACTGTGTGTCCCCTTTTGCCTTCCACTTGGTCCCCGCTTTGTCTCCCACTTTGACTCTCACTTTGTTTCATGCTTCTCCCACTTTATCCCTCAGTTTGTCTCCCATTTTTTTCAAGCATTGTCTCCAGCTTTGTCTCCAGCTTTGTCTCCCGCTTTGTCTCTTATGTGTCTCCCACTTTGCCTCCTTGTTGCCCACTTGTTTCCCGTGTTGTTTCAAACTTTGTTTCCGGCTGTGTCCCACACTTTGTCTCAAACTACTTTGTCTCCCATTTTGTCTCTCACTGTGTCGTCCACTTTGTGTGTCATACTGCTTCCACGAGTCCAAAATGCAGCCCGGGGACCTTCTCACCTTGAATTGGGAACCGTCACTGCTGTTGGGTTGCAAAACTGGATTAATTGAGCCACCGTGGCATCACCAGTGGCACCAGCACATATGTTGCCGGAGGTACCATCCTTGGGACGTACCTTTGAGGGTGATTGGTGCAGAGGCAGATCTGAACCTGGCACGGCAAATTTGCTTTGAGAATGAGGCAGATATAGATGACAAATGTGCCAGATCAATTCTCAATCTTCAGAATTCGTTTTTTTTTGGCAGAGCTGGATATTTTCCGCGTGATTCTGCAAGGGAAGAAACTGGCCCAAAGGAATGCCTGCCTTGCCTCGAGCTCTGAGGTTTTCGTTTATTTTCGTAAGTTTTGCAGAACTTTGTGGATCCCATCGCGTCTGGCTGAGGCAGTGAAAGCATATCTAGATTCACTTCAATGTGAATCGTAGGCCAGTGAGGCCCAGCCAAAACGGACAGCCAAGTTTTACACATGGAATTGAGGCATTCACCAATGTTTCCAATCTTTTTTATGTGTTTCTACCAAATCAGCCATGTATCCAGATTTTTTTGTCATCCGGTCTTCAAACAGAGCAGGATTCAAAATGTTTTTTCTTAGCAGAGAAAAGTAGCAGCACAACAAAAGTTGTGTTTGCTTTTTGATAGTGTACAGTTCCTGGAGGTTCAGTCAGTCGGCGTGTTAGCAACTTAATGTAACACCTCTCCTCTTGTGTTTTTTTGGTCAAGGCGTCGTCTATTGATCAGATAGACAGATTGCGCTGGTTTGGAATTGAGCCTCCGGAACTAGCTGAGTTTGGCCGAGTCGGTGCGCATCCAATTCTCGACTAGCTCGGCTTAAGGCTGTGCTGCCAAAGCGGCCAAAGCCAACGGAGCCAACTGAGCCAACTGAGCCAACTGGAGTCACCTGTCTTTGGATGGCTCGTTCTGCTTTTTCCCTTGGTTGTCCGGAACTTGTTGTAGTGATGATGTTTGAAGCACATGGAAGTTTTTGCTGCTCAGAAGGCCAGAAGTTGTTCGCCCAAGGCCGCAACTGTTGCTTTGTTTTTAGGACTATGGCTGCGATGGCCAAAGGTGAGGTTTTCTTTTCAGATCTGGCACTTTGCTTTCTTCCCTTTATTGTTAAGATTGAGTGGCTCTTTTTCGTACTTGTGGCCAAATTGAGTTTCGTTTCCATCTCATGTTGATCTTGTTAATCTACCAACAGAGGAGAATCACTACTTGGGAAAGAAGAAAACCATGCTTCTTAGTTTATTTGTGCAGTTTGACTAGTTCTTGAGCTGCACCGCGTTGTCAAGCATAGCCGGTTAGCCAAGACACCTCAAGCATAAATAGAGCACGGCCAGTACCAAGCGTTTGACGAAGTTGGCACCTACCGAACGAAGAGCGAATAAGTTTTGGAAACAAACGAAGTGGTTGCCATGACGCAGCTGCGTAACATGTTGAACCTCCTGGGAGACAAAGCAAACCCAGTAAAAGAGACAAGAATAAGAAACGCATAGAACCCAAGCAGCCTCACGAAACTTTACAACGTCCACTTGCTCGGAACCTAACGCCAAACCAGACGGCAGATAGACCCCAGACGGTCAGACTTTATTTGATCTCATTATTTTTCTGGATGCAGATACACAAACTAGATTTCTGTAAAACAAATCGCGATCCCAGACACGGATGTTTTGATAAGCTGTGACTGTTTATTTGTTCATTTTTCCAGAGTATGAGTTGTAGACAAAGCAGAAGTGCATTGTTCTAGTTCCGCATCTTGAAAATGCCATGGCCACTCTGGCTAGAGCCAGATGTGCTGTTGGACACCCAGCCTGCAAGATTTTAACTTGCATTCGATGCGTGTATGCTGAGGCCGCAGCTTGGTGCACCCGATGTCAAGCATTGAAACACCTTGAGCATCACAGCGTTTTGAGTTGAAAGTCGGGTGCGCCCCATACCTGAGTTGAAAGTGTGCCGGAGCTATGCGACAGAGGCAGATCCTTCATTTAAGATGTCGCACCACAGCTGGCAATCTTTTCTTTGATCAGTTGCACCAGTGATGGGGTAGCATGCCGCCAGCCACACAAATGGGATGAAATGAGTCGAAAGAGACCCACACGGCCCGCCAGCACCCACCACCATCCACCCATCACCCACGACCCACCACCATGACCATCCACCTTGACACACCCAGACCCGGCCACCCCCGACCAGCACCGACCAGCACCGACCAGCCAGCGCCGGCCCACCACCGGCCACCACCAACCACCCACTACCACCACAGGCCACCCGCTGCCACCCGCTGCCACCACCACCTTCAGCCACCACCACCCACCACCGCCGGCCACCACGACCACCACGGCCACCGAGCACGAAAACTACGACTAAAAAAACAACAAAGACCACCAGAACCCCCACGAGACCCCGGTGTTTTTTCATTGCTTGCTTTGAAGTGAATAGTCAAAGCCGAGCATTGAATAAGGTGGTCGAACACTTGCACTGAATGAGCCCAGCACAGAGCCAAATTTAAATTTGTTGATTTCATGCGCTGCCATCAGATGTACATAACCTGTATATATCATCATCATCATATATATATATATATCTGAAATTTACTTTTTGCAGTTGTCCTAGTTTCCGTATCGCATTTGGTAAGAAGAAGAGACAACAAAGTGTCCAGAAACCTTCAAATAGTGCTCTTTGGTGTTTTCTTTTCCTTTTTCCCACAAGTTCAAGTTTTGTCAAAGCCCTTATTTGCTTTTTGCTTTTGAACTTTACAGTTTTTCATCCTTTCTATAGTCATTTATCTTATCTCGTATTAATATCTTAATTCCGCTTTCTAAAGTGGGCGTCAAATTCACATCAGCAAGATCCCAAAGAAGATATAATGCCCCGGGGCTGCGTCAAGTTTTTCTTGACCACAAGAATTGCAAATTGGAACCAAACTTGTATCCAGCATGTTGACCCTCCCTTATTTTGCTTCTTGGTTTGCAGAGACCAAGCGCAGGCGAGGCAGCACGCGGAGTCGATCTCTGTCCACAAGGGTCTCAAAATCCAGGACCACCTCCTGCCGAGCTGATCGCATTGCATCGCCTTGTTGACGACTGCCTTGTTGACTATGTCAACCTGTCGATTTCATTGCCAGTCATTTTATGTAATTTGACTTGGCGAAGCAACTTAGAAAGAGAGAGAGAGAGAGAAGTGATGCTGCTTAAGCAGATTTTTCCGCCTCGAAAGGGTGCTCTTTGCGTGGAGCGGCCTCCGCTACAAATTGTAGAGCCAGACTACAAGCAGAAGTGGCGAGCTTTCAAAGAGGCCCGGGCTACGGCAGGCGGTGGCAGAGCAACCGTATTGATCAGGAGGTCGGAACTGACTATATCGATACATAACTTCGGCATTACTTGATACTGTAAAATTCTATTTACATATTTTTATCTACATCTATTTACCGTGCTTGACATGACAAATCGACTTGTAGAACGACCCTTTCCCTGCCAAAGTGGACGTTCAGGCTTGGGATTTGCGGACAGGCAATCATTTAACTTTGGAAGATGAAATTGAGCCTCGGCTGCTTCATTTTCGCTTGTTGGTTTTCACTGTCGCGATGTTTGCCCGACCATTACTTCTTTCTGTTGCCAAGGTGTTCATGCGATTCCACTTCCATTTTTTTCAGGACTATGTGCAGTTGGAATTGATTTCGTGGACAGGGCCCGAAGCAAGAGACTTTTTGTTTTGACATGGAAGAACGTTTGACCAAAGAGCTGAATACGGATGATTTGTATGTGAGGTCTTTGAACAGTTGAGTGCCACCACAGTCCTCGGAACAGATGTGCGGAGTATCCCCAATCCTCAGACGATACTGTGATGAGTGAAATGTCCTCAGTGTCATTGTGATTCAGCCGAAAGAAATTTTTGCTCGTGCGTAATTGTTGGATGCGATGTCCGCAAGTGAAGTTCTACAATTCTCCCTTCAAATGCTCAAAATCAGATCAAGTATGCTTGTAGTATCTTGTAGCACTTGTAACTTTAGGAGCAGTATGTGGATTGACGGCAGAGGCCATCAGAGCTGACTTCCCCCCCAGGACAAGACCGCCACACAAGCCCTTGCTTCTGGTGAAGCCCCGGCCCTGTCGCGGGCTTAAACACACCTAAAGACACCTAGATAAAGCAGTCGATATACTGCAACAAAAATCCGTGGACGCATGTAGCCGGGATTTATTCATGATTAGCAAGACTTGCTTTGTTGGTTGCCGATATTTCAAGAACATACATATAGACTATAGACATATAGATTACCGAGGGAAGTTTAGAAGTCAAACTTCCGACAATATGGACAGATGAAAAAGGAGAGGTGGGAAGAGTCAGAGAAGAGAAGAGAAGAGAAGAAGAAAGAACATCAGAGAAGAGATGTAGTCGGAAGAAAGAAGATGCAGGCGCGGGAAAATGTAGAAAAGTCGCGAATCACTGTATTTTTCCAGTGTTTTGTGGCTCTGGAGGCTCGCTAAAGCGGCGGGTGCGGAGCCATCTGGCCAGCTGAGAGATGAAAAATTGCATGCTGTCATGGCGCGAAGCACAGTTCGAAGTGAAAAGTGTGAAAAATTGATGGGTTCGGAACACTTTTCGAAGTTGAGATGTTGAAAAAGTGCGCGCCATCGTGGCGCGAAGAAAGTGTAAAAAACTGACAGGTTCGGAGCATTCTTGGAAGTTCATAATATGTTGAAAAAGTGCACGGCTTTTTGGCGCGAAGCACATGTCCAAGTCAAAATGTGAAAGGCGCACCATGTTCGGCCACTTTTGGACGTTGAACTGCACCACACTACACCACCACCACCATCACCACCATCACCACCACAGCAACAACGACGACAACAACAACAACGACTACGATTACCACGATTACGACAACAACAGCATCAACAACTACTACTACTGCAACTACAACTACAACTACTACAGCTACAACTGCAGCTACTACTACAAGAACAACAGCAGCAATAACTACAGCCACAACTACCACTACAACTACAGCTACAACTCCACATGCAGCTCCAACTAGCTACAACTACCACTACAGCTACAACTGCGACTACAAATACACATGCAGAAATACTACGCGACATTACGCTACATTACACTACACTACACTACTTACACTACGCTACGCTACGCTACGCTACACTACAGTACACTACAGTACACCACGTTACACTAACACTACACTACACTATTCACACTACACTACACTATTCACACTACACTACACCATTCACACTACACTACACTGTTCACACTACACTACACTATTCACACTACACTGCACTATTCACACTACACGACAACTACAGTTACAACTACAATTACCAGTAGTACCGCGCAAGGCGGTGGCGGAAGTTTCAAAAATAGGAAACCTATAGGAGAGATTGGTTGTTGTGAATCACGGATGGCAGAGCGAATCCACTGATGGACCGAAAGGTGGTTG
>Ga0126342_10010326_pt1 | contig 16704 bp, 17 predicted proteins | sample Cyp1metagenome_FD_92528 | JGI IMG/M metagenome (GOLD analysis project Ga0126342, IMG submission 92528) | Coral microbial communities from Lord Howe Island, Old Settlement Bay, Australia - Cyphastrea 1 metagenome | ecosystem: Host-associated > Invertebrates > Cnidaria > Coral ... | reverse complement strand
TATATTTATACTAGTACTCATTGGGTCTGATAATGCCCAGTAAACACATGTCGCTTCCAAAGACAAAGTTAAACTTTGTCGTTGTGAAAGCCCCAGTTAAACTTTGTCGAAGACTGAGTGGGAATAATGGCCGCGGCCGCGGCTACATAATTCTATAGTTCTACAATTCTCTACAACATGATCTTGGTCTGAAACTTTGCCCCACGCCAATGTGTATAATGTGTTGCCAAGCCGCTCTTCAAGCGCATTCGATACAATTTGAAAACCTTGGGTTTGAATGGTTCTTGTTGGAGTGAACGCCGTATGCAGGTCAGAATAAAGTGCTAGAAATGATCAAATGATCAAAGATGTAAACAAATAACTATGTCAAACTGTCAAAAAGATATGTCGCAAAATTATTGTTGCATGACTAGTTAGCTGCACTTTCCCCCAACTCTCTCTCTCTCTCTCTCTTTTTTTTCTCTCTCTCCCCCTACGTACGTATCACCCATCTCCAACGAGACCGCAGTTGTGGCAAAGAGCAGCCATTTCGCTACTTTCTTTGGTGCCCAAGTCTGCCAAAATCCACACCAAAGCCATCGAATAGTCCAAACCCATGGGAAAAGTTGTGTCATCTCAGTGTGTCGGTTGAAGCTCCTTTTTGATTTTGCTTGCAACATCTCATGAATTTTGGTCCCAAGTTGTGTTGGTGATGCTGATCTTCCTTCTTTAATGTTCGACATGTTTCCCTTCTTGCAAGTCGCCTCGCCCGCTAGTGAATCTTAACATCTCATAACTACAATTAACTACAAATGAAAAAGTATAGTATAGCTATAGCTCTTACATACATATACATAAACATATATATCATAACATCTAACATATGTTCATACATGTTCATGGTTCTCTTTGCACTAAAGCCATCTGAAGCCATAGTTCATGATCCCACCAATCCGCAGCACTCTAAGATGCTTCATCTTGGGACCCCAACAGCCCAGAGCGTCCGAGGCTTTGCCGGACTGAAGCTGGGCACCTTGGGAAAAAACTGCAGGGAAACTCGTTGGTTTTTCCTATCAACCATTGGGGGTTTCTTGGGCTTTATAAACATATATAAACCAATCAATTGATATCAATTGAAGTGGGCTATAAAGTCTGAGGGCCATGACTGCGCCTTGTGTGAAACTGAATTCTCTTGCATCAAGCCGCTGCTGCAACTTAAATGGTAAAGACGGTAAAGACTTGAAACGAGATTGATGGTGAAAACAATGGACTGAGAAACCCCAATGTTAGGGCTAACCATGTGGGGAAAAAACAGTTTTGCTGGGCAGTCTGGATACCAGTTTATTGATGGCAGGAAATGCCAGCCTTTGATAGCCTTTGAGCTATTCAACTCATGCCGTTGTAAGCTGCATGGGCAGTGTACACCCCATCTAGAGGGGAGAAACAAACAAGGTCGATCAATGATATCCGACGTAAGCTCCGTTTGTGCTGAGAACTGGTGGGATGGCATCTTTGGGGCCCGGAAAGGTGCTAATCTGTTTATTTCTTAGTGCCCAAGTTAGGTGAACAGTTGCCCCCCAATCTGAAGGAAACAAGGCCTCACCATTTTCTGGCTGATGGGGTCACCATGTTCAAGCCCCCCTACGACAATATCAAGTGGGATCATCAGCCCGTACGCCGTAGTGGCATTCCAATCTGAGAAGGGCCGGCCACCCAGTGCCAACAGCGTTGAGATTTGAGAATCTGATGGCTCCTGAAAAGTCCAAGGTAGGTGCTCAGGCTTGAAAACATCGGGGAAACATTGGGAAAATTGGAGAAAGCATTGGGAACAATGGGGGTTCATCATCCGCCATTGGAAAAAAACATGATGGGAAACATGGTGGATGATGAAACAAACACTGAAATCATATGATCTTGAAAGGGGCTCTTATGTTGCCACACTGCAGGCAGTGTGGTACATCTTTTGCTTGGCTGACTATGCTGACTAGAGGAACACCCTCCATGGCATCATCCACATGCAGGGCTTCCTAAACCACTTCTGAGAACTACATGTTGGCAGCTGCAGCTGGCCATAGCTTGAAGGGATTTATTACATTTTCCCTTTCAAACCCTTCGAATGAACAAGGGTGGCAAGGAAAGATCATCGACGTCAATATTTAAAGCCTTGCGAGTACTTGATGGATCTTGATGGTCCTTGGATCCCGTATGAATGGATTCATGGGGATTAATTATATATTCTGTTCTATATAATGGTCACAATCTACTCCAAGATGAATTCTTCCAGCTTCAGAGAGATCAAAGAGCCGATCCTGTCCAAATCCTGGACGCTTGACCTGGTTTTCTTTTGCTCGTCTGATGCGAGTCTGAAGAGACAACAAGCCCGGATACCCTCCCTGGTGAGTCTTGACTGACCATCTTGACCTGGATCATCTGGGTTGCCCACAACAAAAGAGAAACATCTTCTCATATCTTCTCCATTTTTTGGCGGAGCTATATGCCAGACTTCAGCAGAAGGTGGGGGAATCCAAGGCAGCGTAACTGCCTAATGACACGAATGAAACATGCAATTGTATAAAATCCGGCCTGGTGCCATGATTTGTCATGCGCTTTAAAAATCTGTACATTTGACCTGGTGCTAAGGGCGCCAGCCACGTGTTCACGCGGGCGTGAGCGCGAAGCACCGTCTGAGACATTGGTGCAGCAGCCTTGCCAACAGGAGTCCACCCGCGACAACTACATGGGAGTTGGGGATAGATCCTGGACACATGGGCTGTATACTGTATAGTGCTGCCAGACTATGCCAATTTGACACAACACAACACCCCTGTGCCGCCTGTGAAACACAGGACCAGAGGTGCATTGAAAGCAGCCTGCGCAAATCTTTACAAAGGCCACGGGGTGCACTGCATGCAGAGGGGCCGCTTGAAGCTGGTCCCCACAAAATGGCTCAAGAAGCCCACGAGCTCTACCATCAGTGGACCCCTACTACTTGATATTCCTCACAGAACCCCAATGGGCCCAATGCTCAGTGGGCTCTGAAACCTGCCCGGCCCAGGGTGAGGGTTTTGGGCCGCCTGGCTGGTCGACCAACTTCAGCATGCTCATCTTCCTGCCAGCTGGCTCTGAAGTACTCCCCATCTGGAAATTCTTGGACAAACGGCCCTTCAACCCCCAGCTGCCCTTCTCAAAGATTCATAGCCCAATGAAAAGGGAGATGAAAAGTGGAATGCCTAGAAACAACAAAATTGTTGGCAAAGCCCATGCAATTCCATTGTGTTTGCACTCTGCCACGCATATATCATTCAACTGGTCGCTATTTTTGACATACATCCAGTATACAAACAAACACAGGCTTTTGCGGACTGTTCAGAGCCACATCCAGAACAGTTTGTGCAGCACCTTTGGTGTTTGCTGGAGGAGCTTTCAGTCAGACAATGAACCCTGGAAAATGCAAACAGGATCAAACAGGTAAATAATAAAAATCAATGTTCAACCCGTTTGCGTCCCGAATGGATATCTGAAACTATGTTAATCAGCCAAATCCCACGGTTTATAAATCATCTTCCCATTCAAACAACAGTTTTAAATATCATGTGATTGATATGTGTGATGCCTTATTCTATGTTAAACAATTGTTAAACTATTATTATATTATTATTCTATCTTCCATTGTCAGGTCCACCATTTTTTCCGATGAGCCCAGCATGGCACCTGCATCTCCAAGAAGGTCTTCCTGACCACCAACTTGGGTTCCCGTGCTGCTGCCAGCTGTTCCTCCAACATGTTCCAGGCCTTCGGGGCCACGGGGACGAAACGGGCCATGACGTCCTCGTGCCTTGGGGACCATGGCGGACTCGGGCCAGGGGATGACAGCTATGTGGTTAGCAACCCGGTGCTAAACAAGTATTACACTAGTGGTAACATGTATAACTTCTGTATAACCCACATCCAAAGTATAGTATAGTCCATTCACTAGTTACACTAACTCCATGGCCCATCTAAGTGGGTCAAAACCTGTATTTTCCCCAACATTTTGGGGTTCACATTTCACATCGATACCAGGGTTTAAACTACCCATATCTACCCATACAATCGGCTAGACTTCTCAAACTATCAACGTCATCTGAATGTCCAGCGACTGATGGGGTCTAGTCTTTTCGGATGGGGGTGGGACACCCAAGTTTTGGAATGTATATAATGGGAACATGTCTGCAGCTCGCTTCCGAACATGTGGCAGAAATAGGTGAGAGAGATCTTTCTCTTGCAACCTGAACCCTGTGTTCCAACAACATGTTCTTACGGCCAAGCACGGCCAAGGCTCTACCTGACCCAACGTTTCACCATGTCTCACCCGTCCCCTCATCCGAGCTGCATGCCAGGGGCACCGGAGCCGCCATTGGCATGTCGGTAGGCGGTCTTCTGTAAGGGATATGCCTCATTGAAGCGTTGGCGCACAGCTTCCCAGGCGTCGCGACGCACCACACACTGGTACGGGACCAGCGTTTGCCCGTCCAAGGTATCCTGAGCCACAAGTGGAGCTGAGGGAGTCCATGGTGCACTTGGGGCTCTTGGACCCTAGAGAATCCCTGGGAATCGAGTTAAGCCCACGGATCAACAACTGAATCGGGATGTTTGAGGGCATTTTTTGATATATTTTGGGGGAGACAACATTTGACCACAAGATTACTTTGAGGACGGGTGGGGAAAGCGTCGCCATACCAGCCAAGAATCAAAGGTTTCGATCGGGAAACCCAAGCGCTCCACGAACAAACCAATATACCTGCATGAGAACCCTTTTGCCACCAATTGACTGCTTCTCCCATCCTTCCCCATCCGTGCCATACATGAACACAATGTAACTCCCATGGCTATAAATGACTCTGGGGATCTTTGGACCTTGATCTCGTCCCTTACCATGTTCCTGCTTCCAGGCTAGGTAATTACCTTATACTCATATATACGCATATAATTATATATCTGAAACAGCCTCTTTAGCAGTGGTTGATTCAATGAGAGATTTCCAGTCTTGAAAGCCTCTTTAGCTGGTTTCAAAGAACCAAAACAGTGACCTCATCGGGTCAAGTTGCTGAGACAGCTGGAACTTGGGGTTTTCCAAATCATCGGGCTCGAAGCGGGTCCATCGGCGCAGGCCCAGGGGCTGCCCGGCATCAATGTCCGTGACGCAATGCTCCCCAGGAAGAGCGGGGACCAGCGGCATGCCGCGCTTGAAGCTCTGCATGGAGAGAACCACCTGAGCATTGCGGACTTAACTCAAAAAATTGGAGAACAGTACAGAAAGACAAAAAGAGGTTCAACTTGCTCATTTACCATCTTAGTAGGATTTTACTGTTCTATCTCATTGGGGGTTGCTGCAGTCATGTACAGTATGGGAAGCAGCTTGCTGAACATCATTGAATAATTTTTTGACTTGGGTGATGTTGATGCTGGATCGAAGTGGATGTGCATGGAGAAAACTGGACCATCGTCAACGGTGACACTGTCACTTCCATGAACAAAAATGATCGAAAATGGTGACTTTGACCAACCACGGGATTGCCAAACCAGCTGGATGACGTTGTAAATGAAGACTTGAAGGCCTCTCCATAATTACAATCTCGGCAGAGTCAGGACCAGTTGATCAATTGAAAGGACGGTCTACGGAGGGATGCCATAGGGGCCATGCTAGCTGCCATCACTCAGAACACAGCCCGGCACAGGAAGACCAACCATTTCCAAAATGTTTGTCGGTTATTGTCCTGTGGCAAACGCATGCAAACGCGTGGTGGTCCACTTTCCAGATCTTACCCAAGGTTGATCCAGCGTGGTCCGACAATGTAGGATCAATCAAAATTGTTTACCCCCAGCAAATCAACCAATTCACATTAAGAGTAGCTCTCAGTCTTGTTGGGTCCATACCCTTCAGCCATTTATACATACCTGCTACCACCCAAAAGCAAAGAAGCAGAGAAACAACAGAGCAGAGAAACAGAAAAACAAATAAAAACAGTGAAGCGGAGAGGGAGAAATTCAAAAAAAAACAACTGACATAATTATCATAATTTCCTTTAAGACATGGTAAGGTAATCATCACCCATATTTTTTTGTGGCTCCATATCCATATCCCTACCGTAGTCCCTACCCCATCCCCCACGACTCGTCTCGCCACATAGAATCGCTCATCCGCCCGGCGCAGCTCGACGACGCCCGGACGGTTCAGACAACTCTCCGCCGTGCGCCGAGCCTGGCGCAGGACCAAGGCGAAGTGGCGACCTGAAACGAAAGGGGCGATGGCGATAGATGGCTGCTTTTCGTTGGGGCAACGCATTGGCCAAAAAGAAAGGTGTTAGATGGTGTTAGTTCAACTGAGTTCATGGGTAGTTCTGAGATGTTCTAAGTACCCGTCGGTGTGTGATTTTATGTTTCTTTGTCTAGAACCATCCAAAAGTTGTTGCGTGATTCATCAAATTTGCATATGAATAACCCTCCAAGATCGGTAGCTCTAGGTTCTAAGTGACTCCTAGGGTCAATAATTTCACAATATTCACAAATGGAGGGATGGAGGTTGTGAGTGGCAAACATGTCCCAAACCACTGAACAAATTTGTGGGAAAGGAACATGTTTTTGAATAACAAACATGAACATCAGAGTGTGCCCCTGGTAAGAAAAAATCATCTAAAGAGTGACCTGGCCTCCTGGTTACCCACTGGTGTTGAACCAAAAATATCCAAAACATTACGATCTCTGGGCTGAGTGACCATTTTCTGGGCGACAAATTTGGCAGCGAGAACAACACATCTCAGATATGCACCATTCCCCGCAACAAACATAGACCCTGCCAACCGGGGAATTGGAAAGACACCTTCCATCTTAAAATCGGCCACTCTCCGGGTCTATGTTGATTAGGGGGGATGCTTAAGATATCAAAAGATGATGGATTCATATTATGATTCATATGCTTTCTTCATTTCCAGGCTGGCTCATATGACGCCATCGCCAGTACCAAGTGACTGGCCCAGTTGGCAAAGCGGTCTTCATAGACCCGAGCGATCACCTTGCTAAGGCGATGCCGCTCTTCCAATGATGTTTTGTTGTTTTTTTTCCGAAATAGCTGGTACATTGATGTAAAACAATCCAACACTTATGTCAAATATTGGAACATTATATATATTGTAGGTCTTGATCGGTGCCCATATCACATGCATTCATCCCGTTCCATTCTTTGCAAACACAAAGAATGTTCCTCTGACAATGATACATTGTTCCATAGTGTTCCCATTCTTTGTGCATGCATGCGGAAGCTGCGTCAATGCACCAATGAACCAACTAGTCTGGTGGTGAAGCCAGGGGACTCCAGAAGCCCCCAAGGTTCCCAGCCCCTTCGCGACGAGGGACAAACACTGTGAACATCTCCTTCTCTTCCTGTGGCCTGATGGCTGAACAGCGATCTGGCAGGATCTGGCAGGCCCCAGGTTGACTGCTTCCAAGAATGGATGGATGGATACCAAGATGAATCAATATTGGCCACTACTGCAATCACCTGCTCCCATTTCCCCATGCGACGCCTGGTGAGGATCAGGTACTCATACGGCTGCTCCGCATCCTCCATCCAGAATGCGCAAGCACTGTCCCCATCTGTTGGAAAATTTCTTCGCACCATCTGGTGCCAAGCCACCGATGTTGCTCTGTCATCGTAGAAGCAGGTCATCACTTGCGCAGCCAGGTCGCCAAAGAGCACCGAACAAAGTCGAACGATGCTGCAGGAAACTGATGCATGAACGATGGCTTCACCAGGAGCAATGAAATCCCACGACTTGATGTTGATGCCTCACATCCACATCTGAGGTCAAACCTGTTCTGAAATAGGGGCCTTTGGGGCTCAATCCAAGCTTTTCTGTGGCAAAACCCACTTGCCATGTCCCTGAACATATTCTTTGAAGGTATACTTAGTATGGAGTGTGGACTTGTATTATATGTGCAACTGGGATATAGCGTTGAGTGTATGACTACTGTTGCGGTTTTGCCTTCAAGTCATGGATCCTCCCAGCCCTTCAGCCACAATTATATATAAGTCAAGATAGCCAAGGAGCCATTGATTGAGCAGTTCCTTTGCTGAAGAGATCGAACTTCTGGTCTGATGATCAGTGTGCCAGCATTCCTCAGTCAGTACCACGACAGAAAAAATAGCTAGATATTGCTTGGGTTGCTGTAATTATCGCACGGAATTCTGAGGAAATTCTCTAGGAAACCACAGGTATATCCTAGCATTTTGCCGTCCAACCAGTTCTGGGAATGTCACTTGTCTCACATCGCCCTAATTACAAGATCCCTGATAATGCTGCGGCTGTCGCCCCAGTTGCGCATGCATCTATGTGCATGCAAGAAGTCATCAACACTTATGCAAGTCACATTGTATTATAGATTCATCTCCAACCAGCCACAGTGTGGCTTTTCATCTGTATAGCCAAGGAGCTGGGGTGCATTCTTCACTCGGATGTCTCGTAGCTGAAACTTGATCAAGCGACCTCCCCAAGGACAACTGCCGTGCATGAGCTGGCTGTTGGCAACGCTGCATGCCAGGTGCCAACCATCTGCCTCCAACAAATTGGGCATGAGGCTGCACCAATCTTCCTGAGCGAGCCGCCCAAGCCGCATCAAGCCGCATCAAGGCCATTGTATTTTATATCGTCTTCGACGAAAATGAATAGCATTTGTGGGACTTGCCCCATTTAAAACATGATTTTCCAATTCAAACCTCCGTTTATAGGTGATGTCACAGCCATGTTTGATTACCAAAGGGTAAATTTCAGTCGGTAGAACATGTTGGCCAGGGCCCAAAGTCATGCACCTGTCAACAATCTGCTTGCCTTTAAACAGCTGACACTTTGAGGAGAATAATTATAATTATAACATCTATATAACATCAGATCCCCAATGATTGTCATAGCCTCAATCGAATCCATTCAATTACTTTTTGTCTCCCTGTGGCACTTCAAACAAAGCCTCGACTGATTCTGGTCTCACCTCCATGGCTGACACCGATTTTTTCCCCGCGCGCCGCGTTCGGAAAAAATCTGGTGTAATGAGCCGTTTACGAATGGGACGCTGGAAATGATACACCAGTTATCCCAAAACAGTGCGGGTCATTTATTGCTAATGACTGATGGGTATGAACTATGTATTGACATGGACATGTGTATATATGGTCTCGTGTTCTGTGTTCCTACCCCCCCAATGGTATGGGTCCCCAGGTAGCACCCCCTTCCCTTCTATTTGCAAGCTATTGGCAGCATTTCTGAAGTCTAGCCTCGTATTTGATAGGTCTTTGCAGCGGTTCTGACTACCAGCCTCGCATTTACTAGGTACATACGACCTTTTAGACGACCTACGTAGCACACATACTCCCTCAAAGTACCTACGTGCTACCTATAGTCATATATACATGTGCTATGTATCTACTTCCTATATATATATATTATACATTATATATATTATATATATATACACACACCAGTAGTACTGCACAAGGCGGTGGCGGAAGTTTCAAAAATAGTAAACCTATAGGAGAGGTTGGTTGTTGTGAATCACTGATGGCAGAGCGAATCCACTGATGGACCGAAAGGTGGTTGAAGTTGTGTTTTTTCGAGTGGTTGCAATGAATGGTTGTAGTGGTCACCTCACCCACAACAGCTGGATGAAGTGTGGCGTAGTGCAGTTGTAGTTGTAGTGTGGTGTAGTGGAGTTGTAGCCGTAATGTGTAATAAGCGTGGTGTAGTTGCAGTTGCAGTTGTAGTTGTAGTTGTGGTGTGGTGTAATTAGTGTAGTGTATTCTAGTGTACTGCATTGCAGTGTACTGTAGTGTTCTGTACTCTAGTGGGGGAGGGGACAGTACTATGGCTGACCCATGACCATGGCCAGGGGGGGAGTTGGAACGCTGGACCATATATGTGTGCGTGTGTGTACGTGTGTGCGTGTGTGCGCGCACAATATTGCTGTATGAGGTGTACATAATGACTCATTGACATTTAATCATGATCTCAAAGGGGGCATGCAAGATTATATACACCTGGCAGATACTACCCCAACTGCCAACCAGGCTCTGGAAAACAAAACGTGGCATGAACGCGAACACATCAATCTCAGATTATAGACACACGGGATCGCACACCAATGACCGAGTAGATTGAACATTAGTATATAAACATGATGGAACTCCTGGGCAGTCTTGGCAAATGTTTCCTGGCATCCGGCTTTCTTTTACAGTTTGCTTGGCGGTCCTCTTCATTTCCGAAGACCTTCTTAATCACCAGCGCCCGTTCAAAACCTTGCGGATGCTTGAGACATTTTGAGAACGGAGTGTCTCCATAGGGCAACCTTGGACCACATTGTTTTTTGCTTAGTGGCTTAGTGACGCTTGTGATAGTATTCAAGCTTCAATCGATTCATTGAAGGGGGGGTTGGGTTCCCATCACCTCAAAGAATGGGCCTGTCAAACCAATCATCAAGCAGGAATCACACTCTTCCCCCACCTTCCTATGCTCCTGGCCGAATTCTTGAATTTCACGCTCCTGCACTAAGCAACTGAGTTACCAAGCACTTGATTGCCAGCGGCAAGGATTTCTGCCGCAAATGAATGGCCTGCCACTAGCTCGCCCGGTTGGAGGCCCCAAAGTGTTCTTGGGCCACCAGTTGAAAACCTTGATGCGACGCACACACACATACACAATCATATACATATGTGTGCGTGTATGTGTATATGAACTGTATATGTGTCTCTGTGTGTGCCTGTAAAAATGTACGAATGCATCCCGCAAATCCAGATGTTCGCCCAAGATAAACATATCCCCAAAAAAATATTACAATACCTAGGATTTACCGAACATCCCTTCATCTCAGCATGGACCCCGGCAAACGTCCGGAGCCGTGCGGAATGTATGTAAAACTGTAGGAATCGTAGATGTCATGATGTTGTGTTTGTGTTTGTTGTGAATTTTAGTGAATTTTCCGTTGCCAGCTTGGACACTACCCGAGGATAAATGTTGCGGGGCTAATCCTGGCTACCCGACAGGATCAAAATCGAGTCACGGTAAGTGTGAGTAGGATATATTATAGTATAACTATATGACTACAACAGAACCATACAGAAACCTCTCTTTACAGCTCAAAAGGTGATTTGCAAACCGATCATTGCCTAAAACAGATTCAAACAGTACGTTTCAATCGCCGGCATCTCCACACACGGAAGAAGCCCACTGGCACCCCGAGTAAGTGGAGAGCATCTCCCATCTCCACGGGCAGGGGTCTGAGCCTGGGCGGTGATCGATGATGGAGGGCAGGCCAAAGCCATCCGGTAAAAAAACCTGTTCTCAAGAACGACCTGAATTCGATATTCGGATATCACAAATAAGCAACATCTGCTCCGACATATGGTTACTTATCAAATTGACTTATATTTGGAAAAATCGCAGTCGCAGTTGCCATCAAACACATCAAAAACATCAAAATGGTTGTTCTGGCACACATCGAATCTTTTGAACCACTTGCCCAAAATCGCTAGGCTCGCCAGCTCATCACCAAGTTTCAGGGCTTTCTCACCTTGGCAGAAGGCAAACATTTTGACAGGTGGCAAGCCCAGAGTGATAGAATACCCAATAGTTCAATTAATTACACACATCAAGCAACGTAGACTTTCAATCTGTCCATGCCTCAAACAAGGTCATTTCGCCACGAATCTCGTGTTAGATTAGACACCTCCTGCATGAACGGATGCGCACTTTGGAGGAGCCTGTGTTCCCACACAGGTCTCTCGTGCCTTGTCATCCTGTCCCTGCAGGAACCATGCCTGCAGCGATTGCTTCTACGAAGCTAGCAGAGCTGATCCATGTTTTATTGGACCTGCCAACCAGGGTTGGAAACCTTGGAAAATGGGTTCTACAATTACAAGTTATATCAAGTTATCATTCCACATGTTCCCAAAGGAGTCGGCGATCAAAATGATCAAACTTCCCGAGCCTTGGCGGCATGATAGAACTCCACCACAGCAGTCTTGTTACTGGCGTGAAACCTCAGAAACTCTCTGATGTCGGGCAACTGCGCGCGGGAATCATGGCTACCTCCGATAAACCACGATAAACCAATCATTATATATCATATAGTAATTATAGTATACGTACAAGGACTTACAGCATCTCGTTCGCATTGTTCATCGTTCCGTCACTTTGTATAGTGGACGGCTGTGGCCGGTATGGCTGTGATAATCCGAGAGACCCGAATTGCCAAACCTCTGATCCAACATGATCCAACGTTCACTTGTGCGCGCACCCGGAATGCCATGACCGCGGGCTTGGTCCTTTTTTTTCCCTGGTGCGTTTCTTCATCAACCTCAGGACATCAACCAAGATTGGTGGTAGTTTGGGATTCGGCCACAATGGCTTGGCTAGCCGGGGTGCCCCCCATTGCTCAAGATTCTCAAGCATTGTGAACCCCAAACCTAGCTGGCATAAGTTCTACAAAAATCGGGGAACCCCCAAAAACAATGGAAACATGTAGTACATGTCGATGGAATATACCGAGGCGACAGGGTGAACCATGTTGATGTGGGTAAACAGGGGCCCTCAACAACATGGTACAACCTTCTGCCGAGCTGCTGAGCCCTGCGGCTTTGTAGCAAGGCTGGCAGTTGGTCTCGGTGACGTTGTACTTCAACAAATTGGATTCGAAGATTTCCAGGGCTGCATGGTACACTACCTTGGAGCAAGGTACAAGGCAACCACCTGGCCAGCCATGTTAAGGAACCCCTGACTGATAAGTTTTCCTGCTGCAATGTCAATGTCACTCACGATGACATTGTAGATTTGGAGGCCCGAATTTTGGGAACACGCACACACACACACACTTACTCAGAATTGTCATTGCGAATTTTATTATGGGAAGCATCTTACGTGCAAAACCACTTCCATTACACCTGACAGGGTCGGGTCAGTGAAGAGACCCGACAAAGTATCAAGGATCTACCATTGCCATAGCCAGTGGAGTTGCATCATCGTTTTGAGTTGCGCCAACAACCCACCCGATTCAAACAGAAATGGAAAATTGAAATGAAAAGAAATTGTCCATTGAGGGTTCTCGGCTTAGCCCCCTTGCCAGTCACACGCACTGATTGCAAAATAACAAAATTTGAAAGGAAGCAAACCCTGAACAACAGGTGATCACAACAGTGCAGGTACGCCAGACTGGTTGGCCAGTCTGGTATCACCGTCGATGGTAAGTGTCTTCGGTGGCAGGAGACTTACCATGACGCTCCTGCCCCCTGCCAATTGCAATGAAAAAGATAGAAGGTCAAACCGAGAAGCCTGGAAATCAAACAGGTTAGAAGTTTTACATCTCTTCAGACAGTTCACACACACACAACGGCACGCGCGCGCGCTCTGGCACACACAATTTCAGAAGCCATTCCCCAAACGAAGGGATGTCAGATCAACTCTAGTGTCTCGATCTCTCTCTCTCTCTCTCTTTATCTATCTATCTATCTATCTATCTATTTATCTATCTATCTATCTATCTATCTATCTCTCTATCTATCTCTCTCTCTCTCTCTCTGAATAGACAATAATGGATATAACTTTATCCAGCGCGATATGAGCCCTCTGCCCCTGGACACTTCAAGTGTGCTAGGGCCCATGTGTTGGAGGTCGGCTTGCATGGAAACCTGCAGGTGGTTGGCGCCTTTATTTAAGCATATCCAACCTCCAAATCAATTGTTCAACCCTAGATTGCCAGCTAAAACATCATGGATACATCATGGCTATATGGGTCAGTTCACCACGGTACGCGAACCTGTTCACTCCTTAAATAGTTTGGAGATGCTTGGAGATCTTGGAGGAAGATGTTCATTCACCCATTCATACGGCATCCCTGGGGGTGCAGTTCCAGTTATCAGTGGGTTTATAACTTAACCACAGTTCTAGTTGCCCCATATGCCATATGCCAACTTTCGGGGGTTATTACTACATACACCGATTTCCAAAAAAAAAAACACACACTGTTAACACCGACCAGTGACCAGTCCTGCACTTCGTGCTGGGTCCCGTCCACATTGGGCCCTTTTTTTTCCAAAAAAATCACCCATGCCAAAGAACTCCATCAATCGGATCGTGGAAGTTGCCGGTGTCATATTTGTTCTCTCCACTTCGGCCCTTGAATCCTGGCATCCGTGGACCCACCGGCCAAACACATCGGCATATGAGGTTTGGGTAGTACAAATGATCATCAGCTATCATATTTTATCATACCTGTTCATATCTATCATCCATACTCAAAAAAACACAAGCTACCCACGACCCATCTTATGGAGCCTGGGCGTGTGTCCATGAAGTCGTTTTGGAAGCAGTTGCCACCAAACATGGTGCGGAATAAGCCTCGCAATGGCAGGTTGATATGTTCAACCTCAGAAGTCCTCAAAATTGGGGAATCACACTGATGTCACGGGGATACAGTGACAAAGAGGCAAAAAAACGCATCTAAGAATCTTGGAACAACAAGATCCAACAAGCATTAAAAGCTGGTGCATTTCGATTCAGATCAGGAAAGTGGCATTATCCGTGATTTGCAATCATCCCGCGATGTCCAGAGCAGCAATGGATGAAAGGCATTGTCGTTATAATGAGGGGAACAAGAAGGGCATGATGATGATTGGCTGTTGAACCTCTACTAGTTACTATTCAACCGGGATCATCATCCCAAGTAGGGATGCAAAATAAAATTCAAACAACCAAGCCAGGTCATCAGGATGTGTCTTACAGGCAAACATTTGGTTTGCCAAATGATTCTAGCACTTTTGAAGCTGCCAGGAAATGCCAGGTTCTACAGAAAACTGCTGCCCTTAGCGCAGCCCGACTTGAGACAGGGTTCACATTGAAAGCTCCCATTGCTCAACAATGCCCACAAACACAAAGTCCTGCCACAGCTTGCAGGTTAACTTTCGACATCACAGGATTCAGCATGTCTTTTGTAAAGGCGGCTCAGGTTGATCATGATACATCCGAACTTTATCTGAATTTATGGAAACAGATGGAAAAGATATCAACAGATTAGTTAGTATGTCCTGAAGTGCACGTCCAAGGTCGATCCAGCTCACACCTTTCTGAGACTGAACATCAACATCTATTAAACAGAGGGATGTCTGCCACAGGCCACCACTCCAAGCAGGCAGTGTCTACCAAAAGAGTCATACATGTCTGCAAATCCAATCCAGGCGTTTCTTCAGATGGATATGGAATCAAAGCGACAAACCTTTTGAGCGAATCGCCAAGATGACTATATAAACCTTGGTATAGGTATATAGGTTGTTTGTTAATCCCAGGTGGGCATGAGTGCCCCCAGGTTTGCACCACTATGGCATCACCCAATGGCACTAAATTGGCTAATGCGATAATGCGATTCGATAAGATGTCGACCCATTCTGATCAGTCCTTCTGCAGCCTGCGAATCGCTTCCTGCGCATCCTTGTCGCTCAAATAGAGTCCACTCCAAGAGACTGTCCAATCTGACAGCCACAACAGCACATGCAGAACTGCAACCTATGGGGCCCTGTGGAGAGCCCTGTGGGGGGCCCCGGGGAAAATCCCCGTGAAAGACACCTGGACGACGCGTTCTGGGTATCACAAAATCATCCAAATATAAAATAAATAATCAAAATAAACCCGGCATCCCCAGTATTGTTAGGTTGCTAACATATTAAAAAACAAAAAAACTATGACACCAACGATGAAACCAGCAGTGCTCCAATGGCCTGTTCGGGTCAGCTGTGTGGTCACCATGCCCGTCCAGTTGGTTGCAAACCTGAGCGCTTTTCACAAGCAAACCAGGCGGATGAACCCAAAAACAACGTTGATCTACAATGTTTGAGATATGATGGTGATAGAAAAGTGTTGATATGATATGTATATCCAAAATCCATGTTGCAGTCCTTCAAATTTGATGGTGACATGCGTCTCTTTCTTTTGGATCTTTTGGGTTTCAAAATAGTTCAATGAAAACATGAATGCAAGGCATCAAAAACCTCACGGCCATGCAGCATGCTGCATGGAGGTTTCAACGCGGCTGGACATGTTTTTCAACACTGTCCGCATATGTATGCATGCATGCACATGCATGTGTTTGCATCATTGTATATTTACACATGACTACATATGATTACACATGGAAGATTAAAGAAGCATACGCATATAGTTTAATCAAAATCATGTTGGATGAAATATGATGAAATGTTGGACAACCAAAAACGCCTCCAGCATCTCCAATGGCGATTCAAGTAGCTCATCAAATGCAATAGTGTGAGGCAAGGGATTTCCGGAGCTATCCGTCTTTCGATAGCGGGTCCCTGGTTCACTCCTCAGCAACCGACGCATCCAAGCATCGCATCGATCCGTGCCATGACCAAGGAGCTCAATGTTTAATTGCAAATGATTAATGCATATTTAATATAAATATATATAATTATAATTATATATATAATTAAATATATGTATGTTACTTGCATGTACATCTTATGTGTACATGTATATATACATATATTGCATATAAATATATTACATATATATTACATATATATATATTACATATATATATTACATATACATATATATATATATATATTACATATATATATATTACATATATATTACATATGTATTACATCTATATTACATATATATTACATATATATTA
>Ga0126342_10010325_pt1 | contig 16705 bp, 13 predicted proteins | sample Cyp1metagenome_FD_92528 | JGI IMG/M metagenome (GOLD analysis project Ga0126342, IMG submission 92528) | Coral microbial communities from Lord Howe Island, Old Settlement Bay, Australia - Cyphastrea 1 metagenome | ecosystem: Host-associated > Invertebrates > Cnidaria > Coral ... | reverse complement strand
GGGGAAAGTGAAAATTCTTAGCTTGGGGAGCCCCCACGGGGGAAAACCACCCTTAGCCCCTCTCACGGACCGAAATAAACTTGCGGTGTGGGCGGCCACCCCACGCGAAGCGGGGTGAATATACCCTCTGGTTATTTAATGTTATTTATCTGGCTATATTTAACATAGCCATGGAAAGATCCACCCATTTTTAATAGGTAAACCATCTATAAATGAGCCATCTATACCATGGCTATGTTAAATAACCAGAGGGTAATATGAGCAAATTTATGGCTGCTGACCTCGATGGAACCTTCGAGCACGCGAGAGATGCCGAAATCGCCCAGCTTCACAACCTCAGACGAATACGATTGCCAAGTACTGATTAGCACATAGTAAATCCTAACAGAATCCTAATACGGTATATGCCATATTAGTATGTATATATATATATAATTGATAAAATCTAAATAACATTAGAAACTATAGATTGTTGCAGAACCTAACGTTCGCCCAAGATGACATAAGATATTTCATATTTCCGACGGTTTTAACACATGTTTCATCCTCGGTACTAGGTGTGGCCTCTCGCCACGACTTCGACATGAAATTTGCAGACTTCCTGGGGGTCTGTGAAAAAGACAAACGGGCAAACGTCCGGTTCTGTGCGTAATTATATATAACATATGGGATACAAATCATATACAGATGTCATCAAGTAATATAAAGCCTGGTTCCTCAGAGATGCAGTTTCAGAACTCCGGTTTCAGGTCGCTATCTGACATGCTGATAAAGTGACACTAACTGGGACCTTGGCAAATTTGCTCTTCATCAGGAAAAGGTTGGAGGTTTTGAGGTCACGATGCAAGATGCGCTTGCTGTGGATGTACTGGAGCGCCTGCCGCAAAAAAAAAAACTTGCACCTACTCTTCAAATCTATTCGGTACGTTTCACTCGTTGGTCAAAAAAAGAACAGCTAAAGTTCTGGTGGTTTAAAATTCCTTTTCGGTTATGAACAGAAACAACAATATATCGTCCCATTCTTCAGAGTCAAAGTCCCAGACTGGAATGCTGATCAACTATTCTTACGACAACTAATGATCAAGATTGATATCGAGGCTACACGTAATATATTGCAATTAATGATCAATATGAAACAATATGTTTTACATATATATATATATACACATTTTATAATATCCCCGGATGATGCTTTTCCCAGGCCTGTAAGATCTGCACAAAGTAGTGCATGATCTGCTGTTCGTCGATCCGTTGCCGCTGCTTCCGCATATCCTGGCTGTTCTCATCTTCGCTGGCTGTGTTCGTGGGAAGATCACGGGGATGATCTTTGAGTCTGAAAACCGGATAGACATGGATATACCCACAATATTATGGGATATTATGAGATAAATTATGAGATATTGTTGGATAATTGGTTGGATAAATCCCTTAAATTATTGGTTGGATAATTTATGGCCATTTCAACACGGCATGAGCTTTTGAACCAAGGGATTTGGGAAAGAAATCGGTGGCGTTTTGGGTCAATGCCACTGGGACCCATTGCCCAAGTCATGACATGGATGTGGGGACCATAATGGAAGACCACTAATGGGACCACAGATGTTAGAATGTCTAGTTGAGTATTAACCATCCATAATTTTGGGGTACCTAATTTTGACCCATACTCACATGTCATGACCATCTTGCTGTTCGAAGCTGAGCCCCAAGAAAGCAGGGCCCTAGTAGGCCCCCTACCAGCAACTGAACATCGCTATCTGTAGTGAATTCATAGCTACCCGCAACCCCTAACATCCCTAGGAGCGTTCTGAAATGTTCAACTCAGTCATACATTTCACCAGGGTTGAAGGGGAAGGGACATAGCTGACATAAGTGTAACATAACTGTAATTTACTATAGCTATAGCCATTACATTTCCTCCTTTATCGCTGCAGCTACCCCTCCCTCCTTGATGTACGTGGCCAAATCGCCACCCTCGCAGTACTGCATGATGATCACCAGCGTGTCCTGGCCAAGATAACCCCCAACAAAAACTCAAAAACTGAGCATCAAGTTTGCCTAAAATAAAGTATCAAAAGTAACATATATATGATGTATTATATTATATATATATATATATATTATGTATATATATACATGTTATGTATACTATATATATATATATTATTATTATATTATTATTATATTATATATATTATATTATTATATTATATTATATTATATTGTAATATATATATATCATATCATCATCATCCTTCCCCATAGATCCATTAAAAACATGTCGACTTTGCTCCCATGAAGAAGTTGTCCCTGTAGGACACGATGTTGGGATGGTCCAGGCCTCGCCAAAAGTTTCATCGAAATGGTAGACCTGTAGAAATATGCTAAGTTTCTATAGAAATATGCTATATTTGATTTCGAATTTGATGAAATATGCCAAAAATTGATCTAAAAATTTAATGTGTACACATTAGATCAAATTAGGTCATACATGTATAATCATGTATATCTATACATAAATATATGTAAACGTGTTGTTTATGTAAGACATCCCAAGTATTTGCCCCGTCAGGATCAAATTGGCTAAGCACCCCAACTTCTGAGGAGTGCAACTTCCTGGTATGCCGTCTCTTGCTCCTCAAGCGCTCTGCGATGCTCTGCGGCCCCAAAAATCAAACCGAGAAAATGCCTCGAAAAAATCGAGAAAAAAACAAAAAAAAAGACGTGCTAAAACCCTCAGTTTCCATATTAGAATAATCCCTTCTTCCTATTACTAAACTCCCCCAAATAAGAAAAATAGGATTGGTTTGGTACTTACGTTTTTTTTTGGTTGGTTACAATTGGATTCTTTGTTGTACTAATTGAGAATCAATAGGAGAACAGGATGGTGAAATCATGGGTTCAACCCCCATTATTAGGGTCCCATCTCACAAGTTTTATTCTTTGTTTTTATTATTAAGGTTTTCTTTGGAATATTAGGAGAAAGCTTCGAAATCCAGTTTTTGGCAATATATTAAATAGATTTAAAAAAGGGATTTATATAATCAAATTTGAAATCAAGTTGTTTATTTTTGTTATTAGGGTTTTAATTGGAATATTAGGGGAAAGCTTCGAAATCCAGTTTTTGGGTGTTATATAGATTTTAATAAGGGATTTTGTCAAATTTGAAATTGAGTTTTTTATTTTTATATGAAGGTTGTCATTGGAATATTAGGGGCACCCTAATACAAAATACCCCTTATAATAAAAATAGATCACCGTGTTTACCATTTGGGGAGGGGCGTTTTAGTAATAGGGAGAGAGGATTACTATTGCGGAGGTATACCTCATTTTCAGACACATCCACAACAAGAGCTCAAATCCCGCATCTCCGGCCTTGCTTGACAAGCAAGTGAGGTCAATCGTCTTTGCCTGTCACATCAGCACCAAGGGGCATCAAGGTTCATGCGAAAATCCCTTGAAATCCGAAGGAAAAAAATCCAGAGATGGGAATCTAGCTTGAAAACAGAAACAGACAGCATTTCATCAAACTCCTGGTGCATACCACTGGGCTGTCGGACGATGTAGTACTGATCATCAATCTCTGCGCGGACCAAATGAGCCTTTCAGGACCCACAGCCGTCACTGCCAGGCGGCAAAAATCATCAAATCGGGAGGGCTTTGAAGACACAAAAACCCAGAAAAAGTATGAAAAAGTAAGAGATGGAAACCCCAAAACACGTGCCATTGGCATGTGTTTTTTTCTTGTTTAGCCAGTAGGTGTTTAGTTTCTATAGGCCTCATAGCCCCTGAGACATGGGATGGCACCTGCGATCCCATGGGCTGGGACCCTGCATGCAGCATTGGTTAGCTGGGTATGACATCTTCCATTTCAGATTTCGCAAACCCCAGGTAACTACAATTCACATTCGCCGTACGGTAACTACGGTAACTACCCAGCCTGTGGTAGTTACCATTCTGCTTTAGATCCCATTGTGTTGGTCAATGTTGGTCAACATCCGGCCGAAAAAACCATCCGGTTTGATGATGTCTCCCCCAAAGTTCAACAGCCACGCCTTGCCATATTGACCCCGGCCGATAACCTGTTGCAAACAGGGTCATGGTTCATTTGGGATAGAAATCGTTTGAAATTGGAAAACAAACAAACGTCCAGTCTCCAGCTATAGATGATGTTCACATTAAAATCTCTATTTATAGAGGATATATAGAGGATTCTCTCATAAAGCTCCATTTTTTCACGGGAATTTTCCATCTTTCCACCAAGCAGTGGCTTGGAACTTGGCCTTCAGCTCCTCATAGCCCCAGTCTGGCAAGGTGGTCCCCTGCAGCAGTTTGTCCCTCTGAGGAACCAACATAAACCAACTGAAAAAAAATACCCGGCCTGGTAAACGTTTACATTTGTTATGGAAAGATCCACCATATTTTTTAAATGGGAAAACTCACTAAATTTCGACTGGGCCATTTTTTTTCAATAGCTATGTAACAGTTTACCATTACCAGAGGCTACGTTTTCTATGCCAAAGATGATCCAGGATGATCCAGACACTGAGGCCTTGGCTGAGGAAGTCATGCGATGGACTCGTCACCTGGATGGCGGTCAAAACCCGAGCTTGGTGATTCTTAGTGTCTTAGTGAAAACCTTAGTGAAAGCCATCCAACTCTTCTGAGATGCCTGTTTCGCAGCATGCCCATTCCAAGATCTTCAGTCATCTTTGTAAATGTTCCATAAATGTAACGGTCTACTCATTCTGATGTTGGCACGCCAGACTCGTCATAGACTGGCTGAGATTGTCAAATTGATGCCAGGAAAACAGCTGTAAAACATCCATGCCACATCCCACTGCCATCCTATCTGGCCATCTCTTTTTGCAGGTGAGAATAACAGGTGATTCCACACCATGCATACACAAGCATGCACAGCAAATATCTTACAATCTATAGGCAATTCCTGCCAGGAAAAAAGAATCTTTTTCAGTGGTTGATTCTCCAGATGACTAAAAAAAATTCATCATTATCGCCATATATCGCCATTGAAACGGGTCGCCTCACCCAACGGAGCCGCTGGATGGAGCCAGCCTCAGAAAGTTCGTTCAAGGGAAATCGTTGGGGGCACCAGGCCGGTGTTGATGTTGACTGGTTGACTGGTTGACTGGTTGATGATGATGATGATGATGATGATGATGATAAACTGATAAACTGGCTGTTTCAAATTGGTTGATGATGATGATGATGAAGTGCTTTTCAATCTTTACCGGGGAACAGCTGAAAGTTAGGCCACTGGCTCTACTTCTTGAGGAGTGATACTGCATCAACGACCGCTTGCTGGTGCATCCCAGCTTTCATGTCAATCCCGGATTAATTAAGGTTACCAATTAAGGTTGGTACTTCCCAATTAGTGATAGTCTTATACTTAAATGGTACCTCCCTAATTAAACAGCCTAGGAGTTGACATTACGTGTATAATATATATGTGTGTGTGTGTGGGTTATATGTATATGATATACAAAGATATATATATATTATATTATATATATATCATGATATATAGTATGTATAATATATATATATATATATATTACTATATTATATTATATTGTATTATATTATATTATATTGCATTATATTATATTATATTGTATATTATATATTATATATTATATTATTATATATTATATATATATATTGTATATTATATATTATATATTATATATTAATTATTATATATTATATTATATATTATATATTATATATATATATTATTATGTGTATGTATATATATATAGTGATAAGTTATAAGCATTTATAAACTACTTACCACCTGGGATGCACATCCAGGCAACCCATCCCGTTCAGCTCCAGACCCATCCGTCTCGTTGCCAGCTGCCATCAGCCATCGACCGACGGACCGACGTGCCCCGGGCGGTGGCTGTAGCAGAAACGTCGTGTGGTGCTTGAGCTCAGTGGGTGGGTCCTAGAAGTCCTCGGTGGATAATAGCCATGGTGAATGATATGTAAGTCATCCAACAATCGAGTTTTTCAAATTTGTTGTTCCACATGTTGTGGGAATTCCCAAAAAGAAACCAATAAAGTCACTAAGCGACAGATGAGTTGTGCTGTGGGTGCTGAGAAAGCTGCAGTGCCAAAACGAGGTCAACCAGTGGGTGATCACAGTGGGTGCACAACCCCAATTGTCAACATATTGTCAACATATTAATCAATGAGTTGATCATCTACTGGTTAGTGGGTTAATCAACATAATTGTCAGTGGGTTAATCATCTACTGCATGTTCTGAGTGAGGCTAAGGCTATGGTCGGGTGGTGCTCGCCATGGGCCGTGCTTCCAATCTGCCATTCAGAGGCCCTTCAGCTAAGAAAAAGCTCCCGAGCCAGAGGCAGACCGGCACCGCATTTATTTCGATGATGTTCCCATCAAACCTCCATTTTTAGAGGGTAAATTCATCTCCTTGACCCATGCTCGCTAGTTCCAAGAGTCTGTTTCCCAAGCTTGTCTGACAACTTGCTCCGCAAATTCCACTGGGATTTGCTGTTTCTAACAATGTCAGGTAAATATGTAAATCCAACGTTTTTGGAGCTGACATCGTTTTTGCTGCTCACATATCCAAACATATTCCAAGCTTATCACCATGTTCTTGTCTTATCCCCAGGTATCCGACATTTGTTCACCAATTTCCGGTGAAAAACATCTGCACCATCTTCTTCCTTGCTTGTGCTTCGTAGAAAAATGGTAGTGGGACATGTCATACAATTATGATTGATAATTATAACTAGTTATCAATGATCCTTATCAATGCTATTGTCATTAGTTACTAATTATAGTTATAACTGTTAATAACTATATATCACTAATAACTATTGATAAGTATCAATGATACTATCATTAATAACTATACTATCATGATACTTATATTACTTATAAATGATACTTATTATTGACACCATGGCCCCATCCCATCACCCTTGGCACCCGATTTCGCGGAGCCATGGTCTTCACCGACGAGAGTTGCCTCAAAAAAGAAACGTGTACGGCCTGGCCTGGTTATGGATGTAGCGCAGATATTTTTTTGAAATTCAATTTAATTCATAAACATATATATATGTATATATATATATATATGTGTGTCTGTTATTGTTGCTATATATTGTTATTGTTATTATTGATATCATTATTAGTATCATTTTCGTCATTATCATTATTATTATCATATATATATTCTATTATATTGTAGTGTATTATATTATAGTATATCATAGTATAGTATATCATAGTATAGTATAGTATAGTATAGTATTAGTATAGTATTAGTATAGTATATATTATATTCCATTATGTTATGTTATCTTATGTTATATTATATTGTATTATATTGTATTGTAAGTATAGTATAGTATAGTATTAGTGTGTATATATATACATAATAGTTTCATAAATGTGTTCAAAGCATCATCGTAATAGGACTCGTCTTAAATGTCCGACCGCCGAAGCTGAGGATGTCCTGAGGCGGCAACTCCCGAGGAGCAACCTGCTTGCGGTGCTTGGGCCCCAGAATAGATGAATGTCTTGATACCCGGCCTGGTAAACAAACATACCTATTGAAAATGACCCAATCGAAATAGTGGATTTACCCATTAAAACTGGCGATTTCCACAGTTATGTAAACTTGTAAACGTTTACCAGAGGGTATGTCGAATGCACCACTATTTCAGTAAGATGTTGTCCTTTTCACTATCTTTTTAGGGCTATAGATACTATACATATGTATATATATATCGATATTCTCACTTTGGCGTTTGGATCATCACCCGAATGTTGGCATGCAAAGAATTTCTTGGTTGATTTGGGTGATGTTGAATCATACTCGATCAGTTTAAGGATCATCATCTCACTGTTGGATCGGCTTTGGTCATGGAAACCAACGTTGAGTCGTTGAAACATGTTACAATGTTGAAACCATCCAACTAGCGGAGGCGCAACGACTTGACTATGGCTATGGGATGCCTATGGTGGAGATCCAGACCCAGCTTTGCCAATGAAACTGGCGCATTTTCTTCGATGATTTACCTGTCAAAAATGGTAATGGTCCATAGTTGTAGGGTAACCATCTTCTTGACCATTATCTAATCTATGATGGGATATGAGAGGAAATATCACCAACAAATTTGGGATCCAATTTATGGTTATATGTCACCCAATGTAACCAACATATAGCCATCAAACCATATACATATATACATATATATATACATATATATATATATAAACCCATGATGTTTGGACATTCAGACAGGTTCTGAGATCGCTGCTCTAGGTGGAGTTTGAAGACTCCTGAAGTGGATGGCTGTGGCTGAAAATGGGGTTTTTCCCACCATTATTTCCATCGAATACCAGGGATATCCAGGGATAATAAGGAGGCTATTTCAACCATCATATAATGATCCCTGGATTATTTACCCATAATTGATAGCCATCATATAATGATAATAGCTATTGGATGACTATGGCTATTATATGACATCAAGTTTCTGTGTTTCCCATAATTATTCAAGTACCGCCATGGCAGTTGACAGCCATTGATGACAGGGACCAGGCACCTTGAGTCGGGGGCAAGAACCGCCACACCCTCCATCTGAACTGCCTCGGGTGCAGAGACATCAGGGGCCAACGTTTCTCAAAGCAGAACTCCACTAAAATCAGTTTAAACTTATGAAAAAGCTCATCACAAATTTCAGGAAATGAAAAAAAGACTATCAGAAGCAAAAACAGTGTGGATAGTTTGGCTACCTAATTCTTCAGTATCAATCCTAGCCAATTTATAGATTGTCCATGGCCAAACTCATCCCTACACCTGAGCGATGGCTGAGCCGCCGACGGCATCCGCCTGAAGACGGTCGCATCCTATGATGGTCCTCGCAGATGGCGCCGAAGCGGAATGTTGGGAGGATGCTGGAAGCGGATGTGAAAAGATCTTTTCAAGGAATTTTACGGAATTTTGAGGAAATTTAAAATGATGAAGATCCAAAAATCCTCAAGAGCCCACTTCAAAATGATGAAGATCCAAAAATTATCAAAAAAACACTTCAAAATGATGAAGATCCAAAAATCCTCAAAAGCCCACTTCAAAATGATAAAGATCCAAAAAATCTCAAAAACCCACTTCAAATGATGAAGATCCAAAAAACGTCAAAAACCCACTTCAAAATGACGAAGACCCAAAAATCCTCAAAAACCCACTTCAAAATGATGAAGATCCAAAAAATCTCAAAAACCCACTTCAAAATGATGAAGATCCAAAAATCATCAAAAACCCACTTCATGATGAAGATCCAAAAATTATCAAAAACCCACTTCAAAATGATGGAAATGATGGAAAATGGATGAAAATGGTGATCGGATGCTAAAAGCAAAGCAACAAAGTGAGAATAGTGAGATGGGCATCTGCCGCCAGGGATCATCTGCCTTGTGATGTTGTGACAGGAGCGTTCGTGGCAGAAGAGGTCAATGGCCTCTGACAGCACCTGATGGAAAAAAACAACTGGAACGCGGGATGGAACCTATCAATGGACCATTGGAGGTTTATAGCTGGGAAAAGCATCGAACTAAATGGTGGATCTTCAATTGCCACATTTTGCCAGAGGAACAGAAAAAACCGAAGGAACAGACCATTCCCATTCGTTACTAGACTCATAGCCCACCCGGCAGTGACGCTGCAGCATTTTCCGCATGTCTTCAGCGTGAAATCAGCGTGAGTCGCACTGGGCCCTTGGAGGCGCGCCCATCAGGGCTGATTCATTAGCGGCTGGGACATGTGCGTCATCTGAACCTCGTGCCATGGGATGGTTTCCCAGGAATGTCCTGGTCCTCCCCAAGTGGTTCCCCCCAGTAGACTTAGGGTCATTCCAGAGAGTGTAAAGCCGCTATGGGGGTACTTCCCTTGAGTATTTCCGCTTCCTTCTCCTTCCTCGGACACATGGTACTCAGTTCCAATAGTTTAATATGGATCATTGTGGATCTATAAGCATAGTTTTAGGGGCAATAATGGATTGCAACTTATGGGATTTGTCACTCCGAAAGTCCACCCCAACCCTGCCCAGCAACGTCTGCAGATTCCGCTTGCCCAAAAGGAAGGTTCAAGACATAGGCAGGCGTTGTGCCTGTGCCTTTGGTGAGCTTCGTCCAGAGGTCATGTCCCCACCAGAATCCAAGGGAAAGAAGGAGAAAGCCTGGGATCATCGCAACCAGACGCAGCATGCTTTGCTTCCACACGGCATCAAAGACAGAAGGAGCCTCTCTTCGCGCCACCTACCAGGTCAGTGCTCTCAGGCCAGGTCCCGACCTGCCTAAGAAAAATCTGCTATATCAGAATACGGGTCGATGGTCTGACCAACCTTTGGTCATCAAACCTTTCAATGGAAAATGATATCCTCTGCCAGGTTCACCTGGAGTTTGGTCATCCATTTGGGTATGGCTCAACATCCTTTACCCAAAAATTTGGACTGGATGGTTTAATACTGGTAATGACTAAGAATCCCCAGCCATTTGTAAGTTCTTATATATATATGTATACAGAAACACCCTTTTAATTCATGACTCTTCAGGGAGTAATGCTGCTTACTGTAAATCCCCATGGCGGAAGCTACACAGCCATTCATTCTGGCTTGAACGCAGACTTTGGCGCTTCGACTTCGGATGTTCCTCTTCTCTTTCATCAAATCTTTTCCCCTTGAACCACAGTGGGCTCCATGCTGCAATCAGATTCGAACGTCCATTGTTCTACCTTCTGGTGATGAAACCTGGTAATGGATAATCCCCCGTTTAAATCCAGATCTAAAAGATGACTTTCCCATCTAAATGCCCATCTGTATGGTTTGAAAACACCTGCCTTGTACAGCGCCACGATTTTGGAGGGCTGGCACTCAGTCAGTGGATCCTCCGGCATGGGCACTGCCAGCACGGTCTGCGCCAAGGCCTTCAAGGAATTCTCAGACCTACAGAGGCATGTTGGAAACTTGGGCCCTCCTGTTTAAAGTGGAATGTTGAGCTGTATAGTTTTGCAAGTTTCTACATGTTATACTGATGTACCCATATATTTTCCGAGTAAAATTGCCAGAAATTGGGTATCCCCTATTTCCAAGCAAAACCTTAAATGGCAGTTGTTAAAAATGACTGGCTGCATCAGTCTTGTCAACCAGCGATGCCAAGCCAAGGTTTTCATGTCAAACATCCCAAAAAATCGCACCTCTCTGGTTTAGGAATTGATGGACCTTATATGAAAAATGGAGCTTTTAGTGAGAAAATCTTCGAAGTCACTGTTGGATTTGAAAAATTGCCACCTTTGAAAAAACCAGATTTACCAGAGGCTACATTCCATCATATTCCATCTGTATCTGCACGACTTCACTACCCCACATCAAAGGGTGCCTACCATGCCATTCCTCTTCGTCCTCTTCGTCCTCTTCGTCCGCTTGGGGATCCTCCAGGAGACCCCCAGTGAAGTACCAGGAAATTGAAGCCATGGCCCAGTCGAGTTATGGTGAGTTTTCCCATGAAAAATGGTGATTTTCCAGTTCGTTATGTAAACGTTTACCAGAGGGTACAGTTCCCAAATCTTAGACTAACAAAAAACGTTCTTGTTGGTTGGACCGTTGGACTGAGCGTTTTTTCTTGGTTGAGCTATGTTAAAGTACAAATTGTCGCTCATTGTTGTTTTCGAAGTACTTACGATTCCCCGGATCATTGGATCATCATTTGTTCGACACTCAGATTGAAGACCAATACAGTGCCCTGCGCCAAAAAAACATCCCAAAAGGAATCTACAATTGCAATGGTTGGTTATACAGTTGTCTATGTATAATATATATATAGTCGCTGTTGTTTCTTTTAACAACCAGCAGCAACCATTAGGATTACAGGACGACTCACGCCCATTTTGCAGGCCAAATGGCGAATTGATATCCCTTATCATCATTTATCATCCCCTATGTATGAACATCATTGAACATCCATCTACATACATGCTTTGGTCATATTGTGAGTATGGTCAAACTTGGGCACTCTAAGAACGAGATTATCACTACATATCACTACTATACAAATGAACATAATTTGCAATCTCCTGGGACTTAACTTTTGATTTTGACTCAGACCCATATTGATATGATTTTTGGGCATCCATTGATCCGTTCGGGTTGTGTCATTTTTCGACCCTTCTGCTAATCTATGGTTTATCGCCGCCATCAACATCAACATCATCATCAACAACATCATCAACATCATCACCATCATCATCATCCAATTTGAAACGGCCAGTTTATCAGTTTCAGGCATCCCCCATACTATGTTTATGGGTCAAAATTAGGAAGATCAGTCCTCCACCTCAGCTTCCCCCGAGGGCTCAGGGTCGGCAGGGTCGGCAGGGTCGGCATCGGCCTCAATCTATCACTATCCCATACAGTCGTAGTCAATGTGGGTAAAACAATGATGAAGCACCCATGACTGGGAATGGTTTATACCAGCTATACAAATGGTGATGACTGGGGGATGGTTTATTCTTGTTTCACCATGTTTCACCCACATCACTGAAAATGACCTGCTTACCTGAGGGAAAGCAAACATTACAATCATTACAAGACTCTGAAAGCTTGATGTGCTGTTTATTTTGCAACTGCTACAGCATGGAAATGCCGCCCACCTCCTCAGCCGGCCCCTGGGCAGCACTGGGATCCACTTCATCTTCCGGACCGGCATCTTCAGCCTCCTCCGTTTCTGCATCCTTGGGTGAAAAAAAAGACTCAGTGGATTGTGATAGAATCTCCCCAGAAAGAAGCACCTGTCTCAGCCTATGTCGCTAGGTTTGCAGCGTTGATCTGCTGTCACTGGCCGCACATCACTCCATCCCATCAACTTCAGTCGCATCACCTCGACTGGCGCCGGCTCAGGGGCATCCACGGTCTCCACTTCCGATTCACCTGGAGATTTTGAGGCACCAAAAGCTCCAGAAATCTCAACTTGGCGACAAGAACTGCAATTATTTTACATATTTTACTTGCAAAACTGCAACATGTTGAAGTTTTCAAAGCCTTCCTCGTTTCACTTTGTCAATTCTGGAACCCCACCTGGATCCACACTATCTTCAGGACTGGCTTCAGCGACCTCGTCCTCCTCTGTGTCTGCATCCTGATTCCCCTGGCAGTTTTAGAGTCACCCCGCATCACGGCATTCCGAGAGTCGCAGCCCTTGAATGTAATCACAGAAGAGATCATAAAAGCCTCTAGTTGCAGAACACAAATCTGATGAGAATTTTGTTCGGTCGCCAAAAAAACTTGGAAGAAACTAGCAGCCCACGCAATCGAATTTTGGCTACAGAATCACAAATTGAGCGGCATCACGACCCTGGTAAATCTGGTAATTTTACATAGCTATATTGAAACCCTGGCCCATTGAGTTTCATGATTTTCCGCTTGAAACCTTTGTTTGTAGGGGATTTCCATTGCCATATTAGTCTGCGTACCGCAGGGTATTGAATCTATGAAACCCACCCCGGTAGCACTATTCCAGGCCCCTGCTTCACCTCTGGTACCGGCTCCGCATCTTCCACAGCCTCCGGCTCACCTGAACCTGCTGATCTTGGGGAAACGAAAAGATGTTGGGGACGATTTTTGTTGCTGGTGAAATGCTGAAATATTGAGGACAATGCTGGTGACTTCCCCTGTGAGACCCTAAATCTTGAAGTGTGTTCAAAAAAAAACTGATTTCACTGTCATCTCAAATATGGAAGCCTGGATCTGCATCATCTTCTGGACTTGCGGCTTCAGCGACCTCCTCTGTTTCTGCATCCTGGTGTCTCGGGAATGAAAAGTGGCAGTACCTACGAGGTGCTGCCCCCCAGTTATATCTATTGGTTTATAACCCACATTGACTAGCTTGATATGTCTACCCTAAACCCAACAGCGAGTTATGTATATATACAATCGTAGTGAACATAAAGATCATAAACCAACATACCCCTTTATATAAATTCGGTCCCTGACCCGGGTGTCTGGATTCTTCAGTGGGACGCCCTGTGGCACAAGGCAAGATCTCTAAAATAGGAACCCTTAGCTGCAGGCACATGGAAGAGTGCCTAAAGAATCAGAAGCAGCTGCCACCAAAATTTATGAAGCCTAAAGAATCAGGACCAGGAACACACCTCGACATAGCCAAACAATTGCCTACCACATTTTAATCTCTGTATTTTGCTATGCCCGGCAAAACGATAAACGGAGTTATTGTATGAATCTACATAAAAAGTTGCTCCTCTTATCATGTCCAGTGTTGGTTTTGCTGCGCTTTTTGAGCCATGTTTTGCAAACTCAATTTAGGGTTCCAACATGGCCGAATATGCTTCCAAAACAAAGTTCTCTAAAGAATCAGGACCCGGGGGCCTTTATAGAGAACATGAATCCATGCAAATGAACAGAAAATCTCTAAAGAATCAAGCAGAAACTGACAACCCGGGTTGTCTTCGAGGAAATTCCGGTAATGCTATAAATCAACTATCGAATCCCCATGGCCGTCGTTTTGCAGAGGGCACCCCCGGCGGCCCACCTGGGACGCTTCAGGGGCATCCACTGGAGCACCTGAACGAGTGGAGGGGGTGACCCACCCGGTGACCCGCGGGGCTGAAGGTGATTCAGACCCACGCAGTGGAAAGGTTAAATATGTTAGAACTCACTTTTTTTAATGGTGGTTAATGGTGGTTAATAATGGTTAATAATGGTTAATAATGGTTCATAATGGTTCATAATGGTTAACAATGGCTGGTTGGTGGTATGCCTACCCCTCTGAAAAATCATGGAGTTAAAGTCAGTTGGGATTATATATTATTCCCAATTAATATGGAGAGTCAGTCAAAATTCCATGGTTCCAAACCACCAACCAGTATAAGATGTTCTAACCCAATTCCAAGTGACTTGAAACATCTTGTCACCCCAGTAAAATCACTGGACTGACACCACTTATAGCTGGACTAACACCTACTTGCTCTACTCATAACAGGGGTTACAAAAGCGCTTATAACCAACTTACTAACTGGGGCGAGCCAACTAGTAATCTCAAGTCGTCACGTGAAACTTGTTCAACCTTGCTTAAGAAGTCTCAGATTCCATGACAACTGTAATCAACGAGAATGAGTTCACCATGGTCCACCGAGACTTAAAAATGTTGACGTTTCCAAACATCTGACCTACTCAAAATGCTGTTTTTATATGATGTTAACCTCAAAATGGTGTTTTGTTTGCCCATCAAGAGAACCTGGATCCTCATCTTCGGAACCAGCGTCTTCAGGGACCTCCTCCGGCGTTTTTTTTTTGGCAAGGGATGGACGGCAACCAACCACCGACACAGGCGGTAACATGTCCGGTGAATATCGGTTAATCATGGTGTATACTGGTTATAAGTTGGTAGTCACCAACTGGGGTAGTGTTGGTAGTGTGTTTTTGATAGATGGTGACTCCCCAACTGGTAAACAGTTGGTGTCTCCAAATAATGGTAACAACTTACAAAAAAAAACATAAAAGACCATCGACTGGTGGGTGGACTGGTGCAACCTCATGTTCCCAAAATTATGACTGACTAGGGATCTGCTGTGATTGGTCATATTACCATGTTTGTGGCTTCTGTAGTCAAAACTTGGACGTACCACGAAAAAAACACTTTGCTAGCTTCTGCTTGCAACATCTTACAACTGCATTTGTACACCTTGTTGCTAAAAAGTCCTCGTGTTTCAATTATAATATCCAATTTGTTCCTTGCATCGTTCCCTATTTCATCCTAGAAACCTCCAACGGTTGGACCTGTCCTCCGCCGCTCCCCCGGCCTCTTCAGCTTCCTTTCAGGATGGCATTATCGTGACCGCCCAAATGTCGGCAGAGGAAAGAGAAGCACATGTTCGGAATACAAGTAAGTCGGACATGGGTAAACAAAGGTCCCCCAAAACAGAAACCAGAGATCAATGCTTTTTGGGGTTCGATGCATCGACAGAGAAAAGCTGTGCAGGAAAGAGACGGCAAGAAAGATAGAGAGGGAGAGGGATAAAACAAAAAAAGAAAACCGGGCATGATATTGTCGGACGCCCCGATGCTTTGCCATGGTTTGTCACTGAGCTTTGTTCGAGAAGATCTGTGAGTTCTATGGAAACATCATATGACTTGGGTCCAAAATTTGGGTCACCAAACTGTAAAGACCCGATGGTTAGTACTCAGTACCTAAATGACCAACCCATCTGTGAGTCCCAAAGTATCCAACTGCAAGGCCAACCCCGGGTTTGATCAACTCTGATTGATCCACAAAGTCACTTCAATGGCCACCACTTTTCTCCAACCCTGCAAGTGAAGAAGCCATGCTTAATCGTATATGTTTTTGAACACTAACTTTCAAATCCTTCAAATATGTGGCTATGGATCAATACCTATTAATACCATTTTTAGTGGGATGAACATCCATAAATCCCAGCTATTTTGATGTGAACTACAGGGGTACTATTGGTTTTGACACACTGCCATGTGTGCTAAAAAGTGCTTCATGGTTAAGGTTAAGACTTCCGGGATGTGGCAAAAGCTGCCAGACCCAATATTATTTTTTAGTGTTTTTCTAGTGGTTTTGGAGCGTTTCAGATTAGTGGTGTATAAGAGGGTTTCCTGGAGGTGGGAGAGT
>Ga0126342_10010324_pt1 | contig 16706 bp, 17 predicted proteins | sample Cyp1metagenome_FD_92528 | JGI IMG/M metagenome (GOLD analysis project Ga0126342, IMG submission 92528) | Coral microbial communities from Lord Howe Island, Old Settlement Bay, Australia - Cyphastrea 1 metagenome | ecosystem: Host-associated > Invertebrates > Cnidaria > Coral ... | reverse complement strand
GACATTCATTTTGCAAGTCCACAAAGAGATTTGACTCCCATTCTTGCTGCAGATGCCGCAGATCAAAGGTGCAGCCCCAATCTTTCCACTGACCGAAAGCAAGCGCACCACCATGAGCATCCACCAAGACGAGAGGTTCGCTGCCTAATTAAGCAGCAACAAAAAATTAAGATAGCAATGGTCAAAATCATCATTTTTGGCATACCACCAAAAACCATTGACCCATACTTCTGCAGTCTGAACTGCGCAAGTTTGATCAGAAAAACATTCATCAGCAGATCAAAAGCTTTGAAAGCCAAAGCATTTTGAATAAAGAAACGGTTTTCAGCCACTGGTTTTGCACAAGGAGTGTGCAAAATACTTGTTGCCACTGAACTCTTGCAAGCTTGAGCAGCGCCACTTGAACTTGAGCCAATTTAGAAGAGAAACTTCCTTGTTACCAAACTTCCAAAACAAAAACAACATGTTTGGAAACGGGTTGTGCGTTGCAAACATCCACGAGTTTTACGATCACCCTGGCTCTCCCGGCTCTCCCGGTGAAGTCTTTTTTCACATGCCACCTGCAAATCGAAGGCATACCTGTATGATATACCTCTGCAAAGTTAATCTGCTTGTATGCACCGGGTGCGCAACTGCAGCCAGTCGTTTTGACCGGGCCACCGCATCCTCATCAGCATAATTGGCAAAGTATCTTGGGTTCCGTGGCAAGAAGTGGTACACAAGATGACCAAGTTGGTGCAACTTGGGTCGATGGTGGTATTTGACTTCCTGTTGGGCAAGTGCTCTGTCTGCAAGGTGGTTGAAGCAGGCCCGAAACATGAGGTATCCACACTTGAACTCCTTTTCAGCCTCGGGCTCCAACCAGCGGCCGTTGTTGAGCATGACCGACTCCATTGTCGCGAGCCCACCAATGCACCCAGCCCGCCACCTGAGCGATCTAGCTGTGGGGCTCTCAAAATTGGAGATTGTCTTCAATTTGGGATTGAACTCCCATTTATTTGCCACGGAAAAATGTTCATGCCAAAACGCGCATGGCTAAAAATGTTCATGCCAAGATGCTGTCCTGCCAGGTCGGCTGTGTTGACTTGCTGCAGTAATGCGTTGACCCAGAAGATCATGTAACGGCAAGCAGTTGCTGAAAGGATCTTCTGGCTGATCTCGCAAAACTTGGCCCCTCCTTTTGGTCTCAGAACAGAGGTGTGGAACATGCGTTTGGAAGCCCGGTCAGGAACTCCTTAGGTGTGGGCGATATAGAGGTGATAAACCAAATATCATACCTTCGATCCCTGGAAACTATAAACAAACAAACCTTCGTAAAACACAAAACCCACAGCCAAAGAAAACCAACATTGAATGCTAGCTTCCAGCTGACTCTGCCCAACTCCGGTAGTTGTGCCACAGTGTTTCGAGTTTTTGGTCCCTGGTGCCACCAGCAATGTCGAGGTTGGGTGCTTCCACCAAATCCAAAAGGATTGAAGATATAGCATCGACTGCGCATGCCAAATGCACTATATGCATGTAGTCTGGATAAAGTCCTAAGCTGTGGCCAAATTAGCCATGTATGATTTTTTTGGGGGGGGAGACACCACATTTTAAGATACAACTTTGGAAGTGCCATTCAACCCTCCTAATATATAGTCTTATTTTAAAAAAGACAAAGGCTCGTTCTGGGTCGAACCCACACACAGTGCAGAGAGGTGTGCAGCCATGCAAGCCAATGAACTCAGCCGCTGTCACGATCCTTGGCTCCAGCTCTCATGCAGTCACTGTTTACTCAAGAGAAAGAACCTGTTGGTGTGTAAACAAGCATTAATCCTGCAAAGTGCGAGCATATTCCAAATGAGAATCGTTGTTGAAGCTTCGCATGGGCCAAATATCGTGTAGAGGTTGTTGCGGTCATTGTACATGTGATGATGTTTTGTCGAAATCCATTGAACACAGTCGCAATAGTAACAGCATAGTTGTCGGTTAGCAGTACGCGACAACTCGAAAGTCGATCTCAACCAATCCTGATCCGCTTGGATTCCTTCCAAAATTCCAATGAAACCTTCACCAGAAAGAGGCCGGCCTGCCAATGCAGCCCTGGCTGGATAGTACTTCTCATGAAAGATGTTTCCCCAAGGGTCGCGGTCTGGGAAGGTTCCAGCACCTAAGTCAAGTCAAGTGATTCAGACAGCGTTGAAGAAACCCTGGCATCACCATATGACAGCATAGGTTTGATGTGCAAATTGTTCAAATTCCAAATCTCCAAGTTTATCAGCTGAGGCACTCAAGCAGTTTAGTGACCATGCCAAAGTTTCCAAACAATTTTTCCGGGCTTCATCTTTGCTATAATTTGTGTTGATGACTGAAAGCCTCAGTGGGGCCACTGCAGCTGCAGCAATGGCGATCCATTGGATACGGCTTTGAGTTGTCAGATGCGACTTCGTCCACATTGTTGCAGCTTGGTTGCATGATTCTGTTGTCGAACGTGCTACTCGATGTGCATTGAGGAAATTGAAGCAGCAATAATTCAAACTTCTGTTTCCCTGAGATTCCATGGCGCATGAAAAGATTCACTTGCTATGCTAGCTTCGACAGTTTAACCGTTGAGACCTTTTTTCTGTCGGCCAAAAATTATAAGAATAAAATGCAAACAAAGGTCGCTGGCTTTCGGCGCCATCTCCGTACAATCTCACAGGTATAGTTCTCGAGAGGTTGCAGCATGGGTCCTGATTTGTTCAAGGTTGCCAGCAATCAAAAAACTCAATCTGATGGATTGGATTCAAACTTGAGCCGGGTTTCGGATAGAACAGGGTGGTTTTGAAACCAGCGTGTGTTTTTCTCCTCCTCCCAGTATAGCGCCAAATCCTTGATTGCCATGTGTTTTTCAGACCAGTCAATGACTTCAAATCGAAACAGGAAGCATGCATCGCATGCAATGCAAATCAATTTTATTTTCTGCTGAGCCACTGTGTCACCAACCATCCTGGAAGTTTCCCCCACAGACAGAAACGTAGCAACTATTTCATGCGGCAGGAGCAGCTCTTGTAGGGTAGACTTCGGATTTCCATGGGAGTCATCCCAGTCCTGGCATGTAAAGCAAACAAGACCATTTGTTTCTTGTGTAGCTATTGTTTGTCTGACTCAAGCAGTGAAGGTCTGAGGGCTGGTCCGATTGAACATGAAACCCAAAAGTCTCAGGAAGCTTCCGCCCTAAGCTTCACATTTTTTCTGGTGATGACTGTGACTTAAAAAAACTATACTGGCATGTTGTTGCATTATGGTTTGAGACGAGCAGCTCCATGGTTGCTGCCCTATCCATCGGTCAAAGATTCTCGTGGCTCCCCAAGCGTTCTGCGATGCATTGAGGCGAGAGGCTAGGTCAAGCACTGGCGTCCTGTGCTGCATTGATGACAAGGTTTTCCCATGGAAAACACATTTGATTTGATAGAATCAAAATTTCACTGTATATATATATATGTTCAGAGAGATAGGTTTGCACACACACACATATATATATAATATACATATATCCATGTGTCATTATCAAAATATAGACATATGCATACATAAGAGTGAGACAGAAAAACTGATGCATCGATGCACGCGAGTTACTAGGTATTCTAAATCAAAAACCTGGGGGTCTACGTTTACACAAATCACACCATCATTTTTTTGCTTGGGTTGTTCTTTCAAGAGTAAATTTGGGGTTTAATGCAGGCAAGATTCGGCACCAAAGAATGTGGAAGATATTGAAGCCTGGTAACCAGCGACTGCACAGCACCAAACGTAGCCTTGCATGCAAGCAACACATGCTTCTTTCAGATGCTAGTGCTTTTGTAAAACTGCTGATCGAGTTTAGATGGCCAAGTAACGCAGCCAGTACTCAAAAGATTGAACAGCTCATTAACCAACCCGCGGATGGTCGACTGGAGAGACCACGCATCAGACGGCGGCGCAGTTGTGCTCATGCATGCACGTAGAGACTATAGACATAACTTACGATTACTACGGTTTCAACTTATATATCAATTTATGTGTATATCTATATCTATATCTATATCTATATCTATGTATGCGTATATATATATATAAATGCATATGGTCTGTATGAATATAAATCCGTTTGTCTGAAAGCATTTGATATGTTGGGCTGGCACATGCGTGCTTTTTTGATTTGAAATTCCAGATTCAAACAAGGTAAACTTCAATCTAAGTCTATGGCGGATCGTTTTTTCAACTTCGTTTTTTGTCTCCAATGTTCTTGATAATGCAGAGAAGGCTCCAAGGGATGCATGCAGCATGAAAGGGGTCATGCGAAATCGCGGCAATCCAAGGAACATATCTATGTATACGCTCTGACTGTTTTCAGCTGGCTCGGCAAGATGGTGATCGCACCACCCTGGCGCCTTGGCCCTTCGAATCTTGAGTGACTCGAAATCCCGCATTAATGTGAAAGCAAAATTGTTCTGGTCTCATGGCAGTCAGTCCCCAAACAAGATACCAAAGTGAACATATTGATTTGGAGAATGTCACAGACCGCATTGTTTTAGCGTTACTGCCAAACCAGACCCGACAGTGCACATTTCAGTGCTACAAAAAGAGAAACTGTGCACACAACAGCTTTACGGTTCTGTGTTGTCTTCAATGTCATCATCGTCCATTGCGGATCCATCAACATCCTCGTCGTCAGCGTCCTCGTCACCATAGTCCTTGTCCAGCAAGGCCGCAAAATGACTTTCAACTTGTTTTGGCTCCTCCTCTTTGACACTCTTCTTCTTTCCTTTTGACTTAGCCTTGCACTTTGCTTTGCCTTTCGCCTCAGCTTTCCTTTTCTCGATCGACTGACCTGGCAGAAACGACGTGATGCTACTGGATCTTGTTGTGTAGATCAATCCAGATTTCACTGTTAGGAGTAGGTGATCTAAGCATTCTACGCCGTTCATGCCCCTGCACAATGATCTCTCCTTCCTTGATCTTTTTGTCACATTCCTGCAACGCCAAGGAATCTTTGGTATCGATTTTCTGGCTGGATGTGGCGGCAAATGGATTTGAGTAACTTGCCTTCAAGACATCCTCATATGTCGCCAGTTTTTCCAAGCATTTTTCAAGAGTTGCTCCTTTGAACGTCATAGAATTCATCCTCGGGACACGAGAGGCCATTGACCAATTTGCTCACTTGATATTTTATGGACACTTCATCTCACCAAGTCGATTTTGTAGCTGATCGAGATATCAACAAGAGAAAGATGCACATAATATAAAAGAGATAACTGGGGCTTTGACTCTTGCAGAATTTTCTGCAGCTCATTGAACTGCGACTCAAGTGCTGACTGCATAGCCTCTTGGTGCTGGATGCCCGTGGAATTGATTTTCATTGCCACAGTGCGTGCCTTGTTGGACAGCGCCGAAATCCTAAGATGGGGGTCCATGCGTGCAGACAAACCATCAGAAAAAAATCAGACACATAAAATGCTTCTTGAAACTATTGGATGCATGGAATCTAGACAGCTGAGAAACTTGGAACAGTCAGTTTGAAATTCCTTCTGCTTCAATTCTTCCGGAGTCGGTTCTTTCTTCTCTTTCTTGACCTTCACCTTCGCCTCTTTCTTGATCTCAAGATCACCAGAGGGAAGCGAAGAGAATGACTGTGGTGCGGCCTTTTGCGTAAGAACAGCAGCGATTCCAGACCTGATTGCCTTGTTTTGGGCAATCCTTGCTTTGGCACTGAGCTGCATTCCAGTTTCATCTGACTCAGCATGGGTGTCCTGGCCCCCAATGTAGACACTGTACAGCATCTTCTTGGGGTTCGTAGGATCCTGCCAAAACCATTCAGCGGGATGCACTGCATATTACCAAGTGCTATTTCAAAAAGCAACTGTTGTGGAAAAATGCGACAGTTGACATGCCACAACTAGCACCGTTCAACTGTGAAATGAATGAAACATCGTCGAATGATTGAAAGATGAAAAACACGCCACGCTACATGCCACGCAGCACGCCATGCAATATGCCATGTGCACACGCGACGTGCTGCCCACACAACGCGAGACACCCCATGCAATCACGCCAGCGTTGCAATAGCAGGAATGATTAAGTGGTGCATCTTACAACTGGACAGTCCTGGGGATGTGGCTGCCCTTTCTGCTGTGAAACCACCTTGGCCTGGAGCCACTCGGGATCATACATCTTTTCCAGCTCATCCAATGGCTTCTTCATCCACTGGTTCTCACGCTTCCTTTTGGAAGACCTGATCTTCAGATAATAACCAGATCTATGAAAGGACATCCAAGCGGGTTTATATATGTATATGCATACACACTTAAATATGCATAATATAAATATATATAAAATACCTTGCACTTAAATATGTATATATATATATGGCAAGAAATGGCACGTTGAAAACCCAAGGGTCTAAGTTTCTGACTCCTTGTGCCACGCCTCGACAGTCACGTTCGAAAGTGTGCAGTCAAGCATAAAGCACTTTAAGAATTCAAACCTCAGATGGATGCGCGCGGTTTGAGAAACAAATGTGTCAGTTGTAGCCAACAAAAAGCAAAATCATGGCCCCATAAATCATCGTTTAGAATGAGAAGCTTTTCGTCATCCGTTTTGGCTGCTTCCCATTTCTGGAGCACACCTGGGGGACAGGGTCGCTCCAGCCGGCGACCAAGTGCAGCAAACTGGCGCTTCCTCTCTGGGTACGGGAGATCTTGCGGTGTCTGAAGAGACCTTATGGCCTCTTTCTGCTCCTCTGTCAGTGCCTTTATGCGTTTGCCGTTTTGACCCGAGGTAAGTATCTGATCAATGCTGACGCTGGAGAGACCCCGGTTCAAGTTGCTTGGCCTGAGCTGAAGTGGCAATGCAATCCCAAAGGTATACCTATAGGTTAGTGACCAACAAATTGACCTTTGACCTTTGTGATTCTTTGTAATAATACATTTGACCAATGATGTTTGGACATGCAAAGAGTTGGCCATATTAATGCTGATCAAGCGGCTCTTTGGAAGCTCCTGGGAACAACCATGGTTTGTTCAACAGAAAAACTGTTTAAAATGAATGTTATATAACTGAGCGCAAGCAGTGCGGCTATTTTTTTCCACACCCCCCAGCGACACCAATCACTCTCCTGGTGATACTTGATCTACGACAGCTTCACCCACTGTTTCGGCAGCATTGGCTTTCCCTTTCCCATCTTCACCACCCTTTTCTTTTCCTTTGCCCTTGCCCTCATCGGTGGTTGACGGAGTTGACTGGGGAGTGGTTGATCCGGCCATAGCATTCAAGCCCTTTGCTTTTGCAAGCGTCCCTGGCAAGGCCAACCTCCTTGATGGCGTGACAGGTGGAGTAGCTGGAGTACTTTCACCCTTCTCTGCTCCCTTTCCCATGTCCTTGTCCTTGCCCTTCACTGCAGTCTTTCCTTTGATCGCGGTAAAGCCCTTCTTACCGTCCCCCTTAACGGTGCCCTTCTCGATGATCTTTCCTTTCGAAGTTTCACCCTTCTTCCCTTTGTTGTTGCCTTCTGGTTGATCCAAAAGTGCAGATCCCTTCTCATTGCCCTTGTTGTGTGGGGCTGGAGATCCTTTGCCGTGATCCACAGGTGACGGAAGCATTTTCGGTGTTGTAGGTAACATTGGTAGGGTTTCGAGCGATCCACCCGACTCAGTCCCCTTACCCATCGCCTTGCCCTTGGACAAAGTAGGATCCTCACTCGGCTCTTTTGATTTGCCCTTGCCCTTGCCCGTGAACAAGGTTCGATCCTCACTCGGCTCTTTTGATTTGCCCTTGCCCTTGCCCTTGAACAAGGTATCTATATCCTCACTCGCCTCCTTTGATTTGCCCTTGCTCTTGCCCTTGAACAAGGTAGGATCCTCACTCAGTCCTTTGCCCATGCCCTTGCCCTTCAACACAGTAGGATCCTCGCCCTTAACAAGTTTTCCCTTGTCCTTGCCCTTGGTGAACTGGTTGGCCTGCATGGCCGCAATGGAGCGAAGAGATTCTTCAGGGTTCTTTCCCACGTCTTTCGCTTTCCCAAGACCTTTTGACTTTCCAGCACCTGGACATTCAAGCTGTTCGCTGCTCCATGTTGATGTTGTCATGAATGACACACCATGGATGTGCTCACAATTACCTGGAACAAAAATAAGCAGCCTACCTTTTGACTGCATCGTCTCAACTACTTCTTGAAAAGGATCACCAGAGGATTGGGCCGGAGAGGATGGTGATTCCATTTTGCGCTTTTGCGGCAAATCAAGCGACGGCATGGCAGAACGAATTGGCAGGCAAATTAAGCCTACAATGGATCAGGGTGAAATATACCAAACTTTCCCACTTAAACATGCCCTGCATATGGTAGTAGGTTTCGCCCCGCCCCCGACACGCGTCGACACGTTTCGACACGGTCCCTGTATTTAAGTAAGTTTGCAATGGCACGTTTCGACACGTTTCGACACGTTTTGAAAAATTGCATATCATATATTAAAAAACAAGAATTGTGACTTGTATGATGCTTGAACTGCAGGTGGGGCTGCGCAGATCACACAAGTCGATCTAAGTGGGCCAGCTGAAATGTTCAATAGATGTTCACTCAATTCATTCACAGTGTGTGAAAGAAACCCATGTGCATTTTTCTACCACCATGCCCAATATCCGACCAGAAGTCAGCGGTCGATAAGGTCAGCCAAGCCAGAATCATCAGATTCCGACCCACTGTCAAAAAATTCCATCCCGTCATCGGCCAAAGGCTCCTTGGGACATGGATGCTTTCGCATATGGTCTCGCATCAGCTGACCAACCTGGGCGCTCGAATCCATGGATGCAATTTGGGACCGCGATCAAGTCAGTGTGGGAATCCAGCCAAAACGAATTCAAGCATATACAGGTGAATTGAAAAAGTTTTTGCAATCCCAGGAACCATGAGCCCCAAGTTTCCAGGATATTCTTGCGTGGCTTTTAGATCTGGCCCTCCGGCCTCAAGTTCTTTTCAGATTATCGAAACAGCTGGTGTATGCAGTCGAGAATTCAGCATCATGTGCTTGGGAAAAAGAAACCTAGGACCCCTGCACATTTTTGACGTCCTGTGGACGTGCATGTGTAAACCTTCGTGGTCTTGATGCCCAAAAACTTCTTGACGCGTTTCAGCTGGAGCCGCCTCTGTGATGTGAGTTGTTTTCGGAGCTTGCCCAACCAAGGAGCATTTCCAACGATTCGCACCTCAGATGCAGTCCACGAATGATGGCAACTGGGCCACCAGTACACATTTTAAGTGAACAGTGATGCTTTGCACAAAACAACCCTCAGATTGATATGCACAATAAAGACCAGCAGCATACTTTGGCGTAAGGGCACCATAGGCTCCAAGAGACACCGTGAAGGATTTGCATTTCAGTTTCTTCAGCAGCTTCTTAGATTGGTGCAAAAAAAATGAAACCAGGCATCCCTGAAAAGAATCATATTGACGACATCGGCAGCTTTGTAAAGAAGTCAGAGAAAGAAGTCAGAGAAATACTGATTGACTTGACTCCAAGTATCCCGGAGAGGCTTGTATCGGAAGAGGAGGCTGGCTGTTGGATTTTCAATGGCGAATGTAACACCCTTTCGGGTCAGGTATACCAGCCTTAGATGCTGTGAAAACAATTGGGCTATATATAGACTCTATAAATATAAAACAGATCTCTCTCTCTCTCTCTCTTTCTCTCTTTCTATGTATATAGTGCATACTCATAACAACAGACACACTTGCATACATACATATCTATCTTTCTTTTTATCCATCCACCTATATCCAGCCAATCTGCATGTGTGTGTGTCCTGCGCATGCATTGAAATTTAGATGGAACAAAGGGTCTATACACCACAATTATGCCGTCCGGATTGGCGCAGCCAAGACACAGGTAACACATACGCCGGCACAATTTGTTACCTTCCTGCACGCTAGGGAAGTTCCCATTTCCTGCAGGTGGAGCCAAAAGCCAATCTCTAAAATGACACAGCAGTTCGGAAACTTGAGGAAATTGGTCAAGACTGAGTGGGTGAAGGCCCACGCCTGACGCCCGCCAATAGCTCCTGTGGGTTGACCCACGGGACCTAGCTGATCCCAGACCACATATCGACATGCATGTAAAGCTACAGGAACCCATTCATACTGTTCTGCTTTTCCGAACCCATATCGGCATGAAACTATGGCAGGAAAATGCAAACGAGGCACATGAATACCCACGAACTACATGGCACCGCCAGCCACGCTGTAGCACCCGGTACCAATCTCCTTGCCTCAGCAAGCATACCAAATAAGCTCAAATGAGATTTGTGCTGTCAACAAATATCACAACACTTGGAAAAGCAAGCTGCGAATGCAAACAGGCACATCAGCCCCATATTGGTCAGCACATCCATCCTCTTGTGATAGGCTGCCTGGATTGGGATGTACACAGAAATGTTGGAGCCAACATGGGTTGGAAAACGCATCTGTGACTAGAAGATGTGTTGAGACAAGGGACATCCACTGCCACGGAACGTAGCTGGGAAAATTTGCAGCCAGCGTCGAGCATACCAACACCTGCCAGGAAAGCTGATTTCTGCCAGAATTGAAACAAACCCTGGGAGGCCCACCGCCCCTTGCACACATGTATTCAAAGAAACAGCTTGCATTGGAGTATTGTTTGACTGGCCTCCGAAAATTTCAAGAAAATGTAAAGCATCTTCTTCACGTGGAACCCCAAAGCCTTTGCTACCACTCCGGGAGCAAGGCAACAAATTTGCATATCCATAGCAAAGTGCTCTCAGTGATCCTGATTGCACATGCAGCTCTGCTTACTCGCAAACAAGTGCGACCAAGGCACTGGCCAAAAGGCACGCAATAAGAACTGCAATGTGGGAATATCGCATTGCTGCAAACCCGAAGGAAAGAAATGGACAGCAGGAAAATGTAAAGCAGCCCGCAAAACACTGACGCCTGTCACTCAAAATGATGCCTAGAAATATATACTTGAATACATATATAAATATACAGATATATAATATATACATATGTGTTTACTTTTATATCTATATTATATATACATACACTTATCATATATAGTAACTACATTTAGGTATATTTACATATACGCCATTGAGATCCAACACCTTTCTTGTTTCTCATGTTTGTGAGAAGCACGCGTATCGATGTTTGATCCAAGGAACTTTTGGCGATATATTGGTGGACGAGGCCTTCAAGACTATCCACTGCGCAGTTCAGATCATGGAGAGGCAGGGCAATGATCTTTTTCGACCCCAAACGGTTTCTCTCAAAGCGCTGGTCTATATACCCAGCTTGGATTAGAACCCCAAAAGTCACAACACCAGCAAAGCCATCCCGGGGACTGAAGAAGCAATTTGACAGTTGAGCCACATATACATATCTATCTGTTGAAACACATCAGTGCCACCAAGTAAAATGAAAACATATTGTTACTGTAAATCCAACTGCCTCGGGTACCTATGCCTGCGGGCGCCCTGGATCACAATGGGTTCGAGTCACAAGTTTTACACCTCGCCAAACATGACATGGCGAAGCGACTCTATTCCCCCAAAGTTGACTCGCAAAAAGCCTGCATGCAATTTTTTCTTGTTGTCCAATTGCAAATCATTTTGGGGTTGCACGATGAGAAGTCTTAATCACCAATCAGGCTTCTTGCGCATGACCCGTGTAAGTCTAAATGAACTTACGCTTCTTGGCTTCACCCTCGCCCATGTTCTCAATGAGCTCCTTAAAGACATCACTTTGCTTCCACCTTGGAACCGAAGTAACACCATGATCGGTATGAGCTAACTAGAAGGGAATCCTTCAAGCTTTTATGGCGCATTTTTTGTCAAAGGGAGTAAATGTATCTTTTCTTTGGGAAGATGCAACCAGTGAAATTAAAATTGTCCATGGGGCTTCATGGCACCACCATGTTTTTGACAAGGGGCAGCTCCTCCTGCTTCTTGCGGTTGAAATCGGAGATCCTGAGATGGACACCAGTTACCCCAAGTGCTTTACCTAGCTTTTTTACCAAGTGACCCAACGTTGGGTTTGGGGTTCCAAAAAAAGGTTTCCAGGGTCACTTGTTGAAATGGCTGTTTGGAGGCTGTGCTCACCCAAACTGTAAACCAAAGAGTGCTGCTGCATAGCTATTGCCAACCACCAATAAGACACCCCAATCTATGTTTTGCGGTTTCTCTGGGCTTTCCAAGAACTTCTGTTTTGCCTTGGAGTACTCACTCGGCTCATTCTTTGGGGCCGCTTTTGCCTTTGCCTTGGCTTTCTCTTTTGCCTTCGTGGTCTTTGGCTTCGGTGCAGGTTTCTTGCTGGGTGCCTTTGGCAACGGTTCTGCGGGTTTCTTGGAAGCAACAAGTAACCTTTGAGAATGGGGGTTGATCGGCTTGTGGATCTGGTTGAGCAAGCACGTTTCAATAAGATCCCGTTGCATATGGCTGCATTCAGGAATGTCGTCCAAGTCAATGGTATAGCCGTCCTTGGTATATATATATAGCTAAATTGTATGGCTTGGGAAGAGTTGCAAATCATTATACACATCAAAAATGTTTGCAAATGTTTGCGCTGTCACTCTAAGCCAGATAAGGCACTGGTTGCGCAGTGCTCCTAGCCCCTTTCACGTTTTCCTCATCATCTTCCTTACCATCCCCTCCAGCCTTATCAACCTCTTTGCAAATGGACTCATACCAAGCCCAACTTTCTTCCGTCCATTCTTTTTCATTCCTGACAGAGCGCTGATCATACAGGTGGGTATATACATATGGGAGCTTCTATAGTCGTAAGGTCGATCCCCAAATAGACACACAATAGTTTTTCTGAAAACCGGTCCTCAAGCGCATCCAGTAATCTACATCCGACACCTCCTCAACCCCCCACTGGCCCCTCAAGTAGGAGATGTACTGGATGATCTCAACAACGTAGGCAGGAGTTGTGGCTGGAATGGCTGCCCAATCACCGTTCAGCTTGTGCACATAGGCAACCAAGTCGCCCAAAGCCATGTTGTGAGGCTCCACCTGCCCAAAGAACTCACTGAACGCAGCTATCCCAGGTTGTGTGCATGGTCTCCAAATCACCTGTGGCTCTTTTGTTTTTTCTGAAACTTTTTGATGTAGAAGTGGGGAAGCGTGCACTTCAGGACCACAACCGTTACACGAATGCACAAAGTCAGCATATCCACTTTTTGTCAATGGTGTCCATGAAATGTCCCCTGCCTCTGTGTCCCCTTTCTTTGGTTTTTTGGACTTCTTTTCAGGTGCTCCAGGAGTCGCAGGGGATCCACATCTCTTGGTCGGGGTCTTTTCCACATCCTTGGGATCTACTTCTTCAGTGGCCTTCTCTTTCTCCACAACTGATTCTTCAACCTTGGTGTCGACGGCGCTGGTCTTGTCCTTCTCCTCGGCACCTTTGGCACGGGGTTCAGCCTCACCATTCTTGTTGGTCTGGTTGGCGACATTGTCATCCACCTTGGGTTTGTCAGTACCATTGTCATGGGATTCATTCTCACCAGTCTCATTGCCATTGTCATTCACCTTGGGCTTGTCAGCACCATCGTCATGGGATGCAACCTCAATCTCACCATTGGTAGGTTCCCATGCCGACATCGCTTCGTCACGGGTCATCATTGGTGGGCATCCGACCCACCAGCGTTGACCATCGTGTAACCACACCCAGTCGTCGGTGTCCACCACCCCTGTGTTGCCCTCGTCTTTCATCTCCTCATCATCCAACTAGGTGTCACATGTCTGGGATGGTACAAAGGGGGGCGTTTCCTCAATCGGCTGTGAGTCTAGCCAGGAAGGGGACCAGCATTTCGGATCATGGATCTCAATCACTTCCACTGGGGGCCGGGAAGCCTCCTATGCAGGGTGATTTCGAGACCCAAGAGGTTTACAAATAAAGGTATTCAGAGATTTGAAATATTATATATATATCTTTACCACACGACATCCAGAAAATGTTTCAATCCCTTGGCGCTGCCTACATTCGTAACCCAAAAATGTTTGAATGGTGTTTCATGTTGTGGGACCATGCCAAACAGAGTTCAACCCAAGTCCTGGTCAGCACTGCTTCGGCTGGCTTCAGGCTTCTTGGCGTCCACGTTTGCATCGCTTTCCTGGGAATTGAACCATTGCGGCTGGCTAGATCGACCCTTGGCTATATCGCATGGGAATCGTGGAACTAAGTGTGCGGTTTTTTTTTTGCAAGGTTATGCTATTTGAATCACTGGTGACAATCTTACATGTGGCTGAATTATATTAATATTGAATCCCACACTTTTTTAAGGGCGAAGATCTTCAAATACTTTGATCCGATGGTATATATAAGTGCAAATGAACGTTCTCAGTTGATTTGTAAACCAAGTCAAGATCAAAAAAAAACCGGCTATCCTAACCCAGTCAAAAACCAAGGGTCACATAATTGGGGGGACCTACAATTGCACAAGGAAATTTCCAGAAATATTTGGATCGAGGTCCAAGGTTCAAGATTGGACCAACACGTTGTTTTTTGGTTTCTTAATGCTGGATCAAGATGCTGGGTTGCTTGCAGCAAGTTCTTCGGTCTGAGACAGCCTGAGTGGCTGGTGCAGGGCAATTGCCAAATTGTTGTCAGACGGTGCCCTGGTCAAAAACGACTATATATGTATACAAATACAGATTATAGATTCAAAGAGTTTTTCAGAGTTTTTGTAGATATCTCAAAGTCAAGAATCTTAAGGTTCACAGGTCCAGGAACTCAGGAACTTGATGCTGGTATTTCATCCGCTGCATGCCCACATCGTCCTCGGGGCAAGGGGAGAGCAACTGACTGAATCTCTAGCGATTGTATGCGCACAAGCAAACCCAATCGATGATATATGTGTATATATATATATGTATGTATGTATGTATGTATGCATGCATGTATGTGTATATATATATGTGTGTGTGTACATATATGTAGATATATGTGATGCACATTTGGAAAAATAAACAGGTATTTCTTTTTACACATATACCGCCGATTTGTCAACGAAGCATGGCAACTAAATCCAACAATTGGGGCTGGATCATGTCAAGTCGAATCATAACCAAGGATCTTCAATCGGTTCTTCAGGAGGAGGTTGCGAATCATGTGGAAGCTCGGCCAACGACTCCTGGCGGGATCGATGCGCACGACAAGATGTAATGGATCTGTTGGTGAAAGAAACTTGACACATTGCAAAAAGAAAACTATCAGTTGGCATCGTTGGAAAACCTGTCCTCAACATTGTAGGGCATAGTTGCTACAGCGTCACCCATGGAACCGCCCGACTTGTTTTTTATGTTTTTGTGGTTTCGACGTGCATTCTTGGAGAGATTCTGGATAAGGTTGGCTTGACCTTGAACCCATTTATCCATGTCAAAACCGGGCAACTGCGGGATTGAGAGCTTGTACTCAGACAGCATACCTTAGAAAGTAGAGGAATCGCGAACCAACAGAATATATGTTATTGAAAAAACATTGAACCTATAAATCAGAAAACGGAAGGATCAAAATGTTCAATAAAGTTTGCATTGGCACGGGAGATGGCATGTCGCACTACACTGTGAGTCCAAAACCTGCATGATTCCTGATCTTCACCTTCATGACATTGTAAAATGAGATTTTGGAATGCGACCCTGTTTCTTCTAGTTCTCAAGTGTCGCTCTCGGAGCAACGACCCTGTTCTCGCCAAGAATTCCCCAGCATCTGGTTGAACTAGGCACTGGTACATGGCAGTGCATAATTTTGCAACCCTTGCCGCATGTTGGGCTACAAAACGCGACTCCATAGCCGCAAAACCACTGAGCCAAGGATGGGTCTGCGCAGCGGTGCGGCCGATGGAACTTCTGATTGGACCCGAGCATGGCACTGGTTTCCCAACATCGCCAAAAAAAACCTATGAATCGTTTGACATGGCAAGCAAAAACAAATTGTCATTTACCCCTTGTGTTTGATATGCAGGGTCATACCCAAACAAACAGAAAATAGATTTTGTCAATTCCCCAACGGGGGCGATGCGTGAAAGTATCACAACTGACCTAAACTGATCTGGACCGAACACCAAAGTGTGTGACAGCACCTGTTTGGAAATACTGTTGGGGAGCGTATTAGGCATGTCATCTGATGGGATTTGGGAAATTTGAGTTTGAAGATCCCATACATATATATATATATGTATATATGTATATATGTATATATGTATATAGGTATATAGGTATATATGTATCAATATATATATATATAAATATAGATTATATTTATTATATTTACCCTTTTTTTTGTGTGCACAGTATACATGTATTTGTACACCGCTCGAAGAACAACTCAGTTAACTGCTAGGGTTGTTCTTCGATTGCCGGAAAGGCATCGGCCAGTCGCATAAACACTTGTTTGGGCAAAAAAACTTTGCTCAGAAATGTGCTTGCACGCCTGCAAACACAGCACTAGCTATCAAATCAGCCTTTTGAGCTGCAAAATGTCATGTTTTGCAGCAACATCAGTCTTGGCCCAAAAATTAAGTATGCAATAAAAAAATTAGCAGCATTCACAGAATAAGCTAACAATTGCATCGTCTTGGCATAGCTGCAGCCAAAGAAGCCCAATCCACCAAGAGTTTCTCGAAAGCATGCTGATCATGTTGACGAAAGAGTTTGATGGTGGAGTGGTCCAAGGCAGAAAGAAAGAACTGCAACTTGGTTCG
>Ga0126342_10010323_pt1 | contig 16707 bp, 15 predicted proteins | sample Cyp1metagenome_FD_92528 | JGI IMG/M metagenome (GOLD analysis project Ga0126342, IMG submission 92528) | Coral microbial communities from Lord Howe Island, Old Settlement Bay, Australia - Cyphastrea 1 metagenome | ecosystem: Host-associated > Invertebrates > Cnidaria > Coral ... | reverse complement strand
CCTTCTTCGGTAGACAAATGAGGAAACTTCCTTATCAAAGCAGCCTTCAATTCATTCAACGTCCACAGCTGCTTTGGAACGACATAGGGGATAGAAAGCTGTGGAGGGGCATTCAGTGGATTCTCCGTGCGCCAACTGTTCCCTCCAGATTGAGCTGAAATGCATATCAAAGTAACATACCAAAACCCAGGTCTGGAGTACGATGAAAACATGGTATGCGAAGATTTTCTGAATATGGGAATGTTGCCTCTAGAATTTATATGAAATATGTCCTTGGATATATCAGCAACATGATATTCCGAAGACAGTCTATAAACCCCAAAAACATCTTTGAATAGGGAGCATGATGATTCACCAGTGGATGGAATGAGGCACCCCCATGTTCAAAGCCACATTTCCACATAGAAAGGGAGGATGTACCGGAGCTGACAGTCACAGTGGTCACAGGTCAGCAGAATGGATGATCAAACAGGTCAAAATTACCCAACTTGATGAATATAACCAGTTTGAAGGCCTGTTTCACATATAAAGTGCTAAATGGCTCTGGCATGAAATCAAGCCTCGGATCTTCACATGTCTTGCATATTACAAAGTGGCAAAGGCTGCCCACTTGGCAGCATTCAGTTCATTTGCAATATATCATGCTGCACTCTTAGCATGGTCAAGCACTATTTGTCTACCCTATGGGCGTTTCTCAAACTTCGGGTAGGTTCCCCCCAGAACCAAAGTCACCAATCAATTGAATGATAACTTGTGGTCCTACGTTTGGGTTTGCGCGAAAACAGGGTACCCCCGAAGTTGATGGTTTCCCATCATTTTCCATCTCTTTTAATGGGCAATGAATTTCAAGGTATTTCGGTATTCACCATTGTAATGGGGTTGTCTGAAAACATGATACCCCATTCCATCCACTGATAACTCATCATTATGAACATTGCCAGAAGTCCATCCCATTTCTGGAGAAATCCATTTTTCTAGGATTTTTCATATGTTTTCATCATTTTTCGCCATCTTATCCCAGCTGGGTTACCGGTCTCTGCAGCCTCTCCCGGCCTCGGCTTGCGCGATTTGGGCCTCCAGCTGCTCTTTTTGTGACCGAAGAGTCTGAGCCTCCGGGATTTTTTTGGGATTCGGTGGCTTAGGCTAAGGAGGCCATTTCCAGCCCCAAAAAATTGGATCTTCATCCACAACAATGAGGATTTGACCATATAATTACCCGGCCTGGTAAACGTTTACATAACTATGGAAAATCACCATTATTAATGGGAAAACTCACTATAAATGGCCATTTTCAATAGCTATGTTAGTTTACCAGAGGGTACCATATATATATTATATAAGGCTAAGGCATAAACATGTTGCAACAAATCTACGTCCATGAAATGATGTGGAAAATGAGGCTCTTAAAGATAAAGCCAACTAATTCGTTTACTATTCGTTCACTAAGGAGTTGTCGAAATAGGGAAATGACAAATTGGGCTACCACCTGGACCGCAAAGGAGAATCCGACCTCAAATGATGCTAAACATGTTCAGAAAATCGAAGAAACTGAAATCAATGGATCCCAAACAATTCCAACGCAGTTGTAAAGACCTTTCAATTGTTGACTTATGTTCACCCATCCAACCATCCAACTAGAGATATATCATGACATATCAACCATAAATCCAACTAGCTATGAAACAAGTTACATATTTACATGGTGAGTAGGTAGCTTGTATCCCCTTACTTAACTGGGTATATAAGTACATAGCTGGTTTGCGGTTTTCAACCCCCGGGCAAATATGCTCGTCAATATGACTCATCATCCCAGGTATAGGATGAAAAATCAAATGAACAAAACAGGTTTCAAACCACATCATCAATCATCCCATTATATCCCCAGTAATGGTCCAGTAAATGCCGGATTGCTGGGTTCTATAACTCCAAAACCTTGTGGTAAGTTTAACATACTTATGGACAATCTCCATGTGCAAGTTCGGTAAATCATCATATTTTCATAATCTATTTCGATGGACCATGGATAGGGTATATTATGTATATTCCCAGACCATGGAAATCCCCATGAAACCACCGTTTTTCCACCAGAAATCCCCATAAATCATCCAACATCATCTAACTAGATATCAATGGGCCATCCATACCGTAGCTACCCTCTGGTAAACTAACATAGCTATTGAACATGACCATTTTATAGTGAGTTTTCCCATTAATAATGGTGATTTTCCATAGCTATGTTAGTTTACCAGAGGGTATCATTCCAATTCATGGAGATGTTCAGCATCCAATTCATGGAGGGATTGCACCAGGATTTTTCACCAATGTATGTTGAACAACTCGAATTTCACCGTGAAATCCCCGTGTCGTGTCGTGAAGGGCACTTCTTTCAGGAGCGAGGAGATCTCGGCCCTCTCCCAGTCCTGGGAGGATGCAGGATGCGCCGACTCCGAGTCGCATCATTCCAGCAGAGATGTCATATCTATATATTATATATCATAATTATATCATATTATAGATGTTTATTATTATTATTGTTATTATTATTATATATATATATGTTATATATATATATATATTATATCATATACTCATATTAGGGATCATGTACATATGGGGCTTTCCTGAAAGGGGGGTACCCCAATAGCTAGATGGCTTCCAATGAAACATTCAGAAAATAACATGGATGATTAATGATGATTATATGTTCATGAATGTGCAAGAGAATTTGGATATTCTCTCTCTCTCTCTCTTTGTGTAGATACATAATATGTATGCATGTACCTGGAACCCAAATGAGACCTATATGTTCGCAGATCCTTGGCCCATGGAGGGTTAGAGTGCTTAACCTTTCACCTTTGTACCCAAAAATGGGAAGCTTAGCACCCCCAAAGCAGCTTGCGAAGTCCATGCAGGATGTAACCAGCAAGGCGGATATTCAATCTGAACTCGGGAAGCATCATAATTAATTGACCCTGAAACGGACGGGTCATCCGTAGAATTATAGTTTCACCTTTACCTCGGCGCAGGACATATTGTTGATAATTATGTAGATACCCTGAACATGGATGCTTGAATGCTCATTCTAAGAAAAGGCCAACTCTGCGCATCTTACGGTGATTACTTTTGACCCATACGTAGACAGATTCACTTAAAACAGATCCCATGCGCATTTTCCCGCACAAACCCTGAGTTGCCAACTGACTCTGGAGGCTCATGGTGCATCTCACCACCTCGGCATGGAGATGCACGAGAAATAGGACGTGGCCATTTAGGTATGGCCATGTATGGCCTATTGGGTATAATCTGGGGGCAATGATTTTGAGCCAAACCGAAACATACCAAGAATCGGGTTCTAGTCAAAAACAATGGTGATACTAAATAACATACAATTAAAATTCAATCGTATTTAAAACAAAACAACACAATACGCTACGATAAAAACAAATATATATAACAACATCTATTATAATATGCGGGTTGTTCAAAATTATGGTTCCCCGAAACTGCCCTTACTCCGCCCTTTCGCGACCCTTTCGCGCCCTTTCGCGACCCTTTGGAGAATCGGGACACGGAATTATGACCAAGCTACGGAGCCGGCTGACCCGGCGCCAAGGGGTCAATTTAAGTCATAGGAATCGTGGGTTTGATGGATGATTTATGTCAATTTATGTACAATTTGGATGGATGATTCTTCGGTGCAGAGTGGATCAGGATGAGTTTTATTGAGTTTTGGTCCGTGTACATGCATGATGATACATGATACATGATGACACATGATACATGTTCATATATGTTCTTGCCATGTTTTCTTACAGAATAGACGGTTCGGTAGAAATGTTCCGGCAATCTTTTACATGTCAAGTCTACCTTGAGAAAATTACTGTGTGAGGCGCGGTCAAAGTGCTCCACACTTTCATGATTTGTCGGTGGGGACTATGCTTGAACAGGACCCACGCTACTTTACTCCAGCTCTGAACATACTGTAACATATTTGGTACCTCAAACTTTGAAACTGAAAGACCATTCCAAGATATTCCAAGAGCTATCCCCAGAAATTGCTTCTTACCAGTAGTTGCTTCCCCTTTCTGAACTGTTCCATTTCAACACGCCTTCAAAGCGAACCGGACAACAGCTGCAAACCGGCGAAGCGCTGAATGCAGTTGCTATTTTGACAGGGGATGGGGTCGGGTTTCCATTGCCATGACTTTGGTAGATCCTAGGTGACTTAATCTTAGCTCAACCAGCTTAGGGATTCTCACCTGGCCCTTTTTCAGAACAGCGCTTTCACATCATCGACACCACAATCTCCGCCACCGCGGTGGCAGTGTCTTCGACACTGACTGAGCTGTCAGCCAGCAGCCTGGAGGGCACCATTGGGGATAACCCATGGGAAAATGGGAAAACTCATGGATTTTCTATGATTTTCTGATGGAAACTGGAAACCAGTGAAAAAGAAAAGGGAAACCCAAGTAACCCAAGTGGTGGGTTAAGTGGACAGGCATATTTACTATAACGAGAAAGCGGTGAGATGGATGGGATGATAGGTCACTCTGAGTGACCTATCAACAGCCACTTCAAGAGCTTTTAGGGATCCCAATTTTGGGCCGATATGCGAACAAAAACCAAACCAAATGCTCCCGCGAAACAATATTATATATATATATGCCAATCATACACATCATACCATCATATGTAAGACAATATCAGTGGTAGAACCTACACATCCATGATCATCCATGTATATATTTTATTGCTTGGTAAATGGGTATCCCGTTGGTTACTGCATCCTGGTGGCTTCCACTGCGCATCGCTTGCTTGTGATGGCTTGGGAGCCGCTTCCTTGATCCCATCCATCCAAATCCCAGGATTTGGAGGGGCGTTCCCAGCTGTGGCAACATCTGTAAACAGCAGTAGAAAAAAACAATGAACAAAAGATACAAAAGTAACAAAACACCTGTTTTATTTTGGCATCCAATTTTTTATCTGTAGTGCAGTTGAAACCTCGTCTGTTGAAAGGAACCAGTCCAAAAAAAGCGTCCCTGCGTATGATCAGGAACATGTGAAAATCAATGATAAGATAACGGTTAACCATCTCAAACCTTTACGCTTGGTGACACCGCAGCTGGAGATTCTCCTGGTCAGCATTTCCAAACCATCCAGCCATGTGATGCCATAGGTTTTTGGGTCTATAGCATTACCCTTCGGCAATCAAACATGGCAAGTGAAAATCCCGTATAAATGGACGTTTATAGCTGGGAAAATCATCAATGATAAAATATATTCTATATAGCCACGTTGTTTTTTTCCCATAGCAGGTAGACATGTCCTGCAGACATGGAGCTTTGCTGGGAAAAACATCTATAAATGTGGTATTTCCCATGGATCCCGTCAAGCATCGTATTCACTTTGCGAAGCACCTCCCGTCCGTGCGACCATCAGCACCGGCACCCCAGCGGCCCGAGCGAGGCGAATCCTGGGCACTCTTTCTTCGGCGCAGGTGACCATCCCCGTCCAGCAATATGAGGATGGCAACTTTCGAGCAGGGCACACATGCTTCTGTAAAAAACACAACTGCATATATATATATATATAATTATATATATATATGTATATATATGTATATATAAATATATATATATAATTATAATTGTATACTATATATCTGAAGGAACATCCGTTTCCCCATTGGTTATTGTATACCATGAGGTAAACCCAATAATCAGGCCAATGACAAACCATCAATTCTGGGTAAAATGGTTGTACACTCAATGGTTTATACCAGCACTGTACATAGTGCATATGGTACACTTAGTATCATTAACCGTCATGTGGTTGGGAAATTCTGATTGTAGTTCTTTGGCTCAAAAAGATCTGTCCTTTGCTCCCTTCATATTCTCTGTGGGAATTTAGGACATCCATGATCCACACATCATTGGATTGGTTTTTAAGGACTTTCTTCATATAGGAACCCCCATAATTTCATGGGGAAAAACATGGAAAAACCATGGTTTCCGGTCGTCCCCCATATTTTCCCATGGTTTCCGGTTAATGGAAACATAAAAACCATGATTTTCCATGAAAAACCCATGGGAAAAAGCCCACTTTTGACGAACGTTTTCGCCCAGCGACTCATCCGCGGTACCTGGACCACCTTCGACCGAAATGGCCACCTGGGGATCGAAAAACTGCGGGACCCTGGGATCTGAGAACATGCTAAGCCGCTAAGCCGTGAAATCTGGGTCTTATGGGTACTCCATGGATTTATATGGATTTATATGGATTTATATGGATTTATATGGATTTACATGGATTTATATGGATTTTATGAATTCGAAGCAATCTGGGGTTGTCCCACAGAATGGTGGATGCTGAATATGCTGAGTTATGTTGATTTTGTTTTGGAAAAAGAGGTTTTGAATCATGGATGAAATGGGGGATAGTGGGGTACAGCTCCTTTTTATCTTCAAACAAACCCACATCCACATCAACAAATTGCTGGTTCTAATTATCAGGTTTTGTGACTTGCCCCTTATTGGCCATCATAAATTGACGACCTCTTGGGTGTGACCCCGCCTGCGACGTCTCTGCCAGAATCTTCCGGCGTTCCAAATTGTCGCTCCCTGCAACCAGCACCTCCAGGTGAGGGAACCAATGGCCGAAATCTTGGTGAAACGCTTGGGGATACTGCCACAGTGGATTCTATCACTCTAAATCAACAAAACAAAAACAATTTGGATATCAATGGATTAATTCAAAGGAGTCGCAAGGGATCATCTTCCTGAAAAATCATGTACTGTCTTGGACCAGCATGCCAGTGAGGATTTTCAGCAGCCATATAGGTGGTAGACAACAAACATGATGGTTGCTCGATGGTTTTCAGATGATTTTAGTAGCCTTAGTGAGTATTTACGTCCTGGAACACCTCATCACCAGGTGGTCATCATTGTGCTTAAACCGCCTACAATATTCTACTCTATATTACCAATCATGGCCAGTTCATTGCCCATGGGATCTGCCGCCTTTCCAAAGTCGAACTTGCACTTGAAGTTCCTCCGCAACGGACAAGCGAAATCCAGCTCCATCGGCTTTGTGGTAGAGGAAACATTGTTTTTATCCCCTCGTTTTCCTCACAACCTTATTCAAAATTGGGGGAAGTTCATCCCCGGTCTGTTAAACTGAATATATAATCCCGATTTGTTTCATGAAAATCTGCATCAGGTTTTACTGACGGGAGGTTTTTCCACCTGTGCCCCATCGCCACCCTGCCACCGGAAGAGCCATGGGCCTGGGTGCCAAGTGGAAGACCTCCGCCTCGCGATTCATGGCCTGGATGGCGTGGAAGGGAACATCGAATCTGGTGCCCAGTTTCTTGGCTTCGAAAACCCATTAACTGTTAACTAACTATGGATATGATATGTATATGTATATATAATATTATATATATAATATGTGTATATATATAATATTATGTGTATATATATAGTGGCGCGGACAAAATTACTTACTATGCGCAATGGACATGGCCAAAGTGGGTGATCCCCTATCGGTTGTGAAGGTTTTCGCAAAAATTTGAACATCCCATGTCCACTCCCCACTACTTTAGTCTTCGGCCAATTTTATCGGTTACTCATATTTAAACATAATATATATATACGCGTATATATATGTACATGTATTACTGTTAATTATTGTCGTTAATATTATTACCGTTATCATTATCATCAGTACAGTATTACTATATAATCAATTTGGCTAACTATGACGCACCACCTTGTAGAAAACAATAGACATTTATTACTGAATGCCACCTATTACACCATCTCAGCTGGGTTGAAGCAACCGCTAAGAGGACAAGCGTCCCGATGGAGATACGAGAATGGCTATAGTTTGATTCAAGTTGTGTACCCTGCAGGACACATGCAAAGAAACAAACCACAATGTAGTTTACTGTTCGCAAAATTGGATTTGGTCTGTACATCTGTACAACGCCAAGATGACCAAAGAACATCACAACACATTCACTTTTTTCGCAGGCAAAACATCCAAAAACTCGATTTGTCTAACCCTAGTAGCCCTCTGTTCACCACCAAAAAAGCTGGTAGTTACCTGGTGGTTACCTTGTAGTTATGGATCTTCATCCAAAGAATCTCGGGCCACGAGTCGATTTTTGTTGCCATCCCGGGCCATGAATCGCGGACCTCCCAGAAACTTCTGGCCACCACTTCATGCACCACCGCGTTGGCGCCCGTCAGCAGGACCACCTGCCGCGCACAGGTGAGGTCCTCTATGTGTAAGGGAAACTTTATGCAACAAATGTCACCAATAATAAGTGAGGACCCACAGGTGAGAACCTTCATGCAACTTAATAGATACATCTATTATATTGAAGTGTTATCTATAATTGATCTATCATAATTTCATAATTATGTTGTTGTTTTTTTGGGTGCGGTTTTTGATGGGAATTTAGCAATTCATCCAATTCACCAAGGGCTTACTAACACATGAATGGATGGTCTGGTAAATGTATGTAGATCCTGAGTAGATCCTGAGTAATTAGTTAGGTTGGCAATATGAACAGATTCAACATTCACATGACAAACAAAATACAAGGAAATAGAAAACAATGGGACACACCAGTTGTATTGCTGGATATTGATGTTCCATCATGTTCCCCAGGTCCCTAGGCACCCAACCACGTGAAGAGAAGTTCTTTCTTTCATGGAATATGAAACATTGAGAACATACCCAAACAGATCCTTGATCTTGTTGGGTTTGCCTGAAACATATGCTTGTTCCTCAATCCCAAGGCCGGTTTATCGTCATTCAGTTGCCATATTAATAGACTTTTATCATCATGGTTTATCATCATGGTTTACCATCATGTTCCATATAAGTTTCATCACTCAATTGCCATGGCAACATATTTGATGCTTGAATCCCAACTGTTCACCATTTTCTGATGCTTACCCAAAGGTAATCAAACATCGTTTGCTAAAAAAATATCCATTTATACTTGATGTTCCTATTGAAACCTACATCTATAGGGGATTTTCCGGCTAGCCATGTTTGATTACCAGAGGGTGACCATTATCATTCATGATTATCCATTATTAGTTCTTATTCACCACATTATTAGCCACTATTATATAATCACTATTATTCCATATTACATATCCCATGGAGAGCCACAAACTCTTACCATTGATGCTTTCCCGTTTGTCCATTTATTTTAGGGAGTTCCCAGTCAGCCAGCTTTGATCATTAACCATGATTGACAACATTCCTAAGTGACCACTATGAACCAATAGCAACCACTATAAACCACTATTAAACTTACCATAGTGGTATAAGTATTATTATGTTTTATAACTATGCACTATTAGCAACCACTATAAACCACTATAAATCCCTATTACAACTATTAGTGGTATAAACTATGATGAACTACCATGGATTTATTCAAGTATTATTAATGGTGATTCATCAACTGCTGGTTGCTGGTATACCTACCGCTCTAAAAATATTAGTCAGTTGGGACTATTGTTCCCAATATATGGGTTTGTCTGAAAATAGGGTATATTCCCAATGAAATAGCCATTTAGGGATAATGATCAGCAAAACCATTGGCTAAAAAGGGGTACACAACATTTTCAGACACACCCATATGTTCCAAAACACTACCAATCAGATCCAATAATATTAGCCAGTTGGGATGATTATTCCCAAATATTCCCAATATATGGGAAAATCATCCAGTCATGTTCCAAACCACCAACCAGAGTATTAACCATTAATATCCCATTGATTCACCACTATTCATCATTAATATCCCATTGATTCACCACTATTCATCATTAATATCCCATTGATTCACCATTATTCACCAAAGTTAACCATTGAATCCACTATGAAGCACCATGTTCCCAACCAAACCCACCTCCCGGCCGCAGTGCTGGGCCAACTTCGTGCCCAGCACCTCCAGAGGTCCGGAGCTCCGTTTTTGGCGCTTTGAACAAACGGGGATCCAGCAGGAACGGGTGGGCAAACCCCGCAACAAACGACGGTATAAACCGTGGAAATCCAACAGTTCCATAACTTATCGCGAATCTTTATAAATCCATATATAAACATATACTGTAATTATAAATCACTATAAATCCTACATTCCCTATGCAATTTATTCAAACTTCATGAAACTTCAAAAGCTGTAAAATGGATAAAACATGGATGATCATGGGGGATGGGCATCCAGCGATGCAAAGAATAGCTTTTGATATGAGATGTCCAAGGCCACCTCTTCCCAGTGCCGTGATCGATAAGGCCCAAACAAACATCCACCAAGAGAAACCGCCAGTGATCCAAACCACTTGAGTTATTTTAGTTCAGGAGTGGGGAAAAACCAAACGCCCGGATCCGGATGAACGTCAGCTGGCTACCATTCGGCAGGTCATATCAGTCATTTCACCCTCCACACCCTTTAACGAGTTTTCATGTGTGTCATGTGTTTTATATAAGTATCATTAGTACTACTATGTTTGGTTCTTTGTACTGTATTGTAGTTGGTTTGCTTCTAACATCTTCGAACCATCCAGTTAGCCATCATTCCATTATTGATTCTCATTAACCATTATTCAACCACTGATCACCATTATTCCTAAAGGTTACTAAACCATGACACTAAGCATCTTCCTAAATCATCATTACTAACCATCATTACTCATCACCATTACTAAGCATCCTAAAAGAACCTTGTTCCCTGCCTGACAGAAGTCTTGCGACTCGGCGCCATGGAACTGGGTGCTTCCAAAGAGACCCACGCGGAGCCCTGGAGGCAGGGAGCAAATGTAGTTCGCATACCGTAACTAAACCGAAAATTCATCCATCAACATGTGTTTTGTAACCCGTAACTCAGATACTTTTGTAATTATATAATATTATTTATATATATATATATATATTGTCGTTGATTTACTTTTAGCAATTTTCATTGGTCAACTGAGGCCAGATAATCCCTTCCACCTAATGTAAAATATCTCCCTAAAACCCTGTGTACTGAATCCCTTCATCCAATTCCCAGCACAACGCACACCTCTCTTGGGCAACAGCTGCTGAACACTCGTCATGGGCGCTTCTTCGGACCCCACGGCGCAGCCCATGGGCAACTTCTGAGGTGAGTTCTTTGGGTTTGTTCCTGCTTTGATATGGACCTATGGGGATTAAGAATAGTAGCACAAACTCCATCAACCATCATGTCCTAGTTGTACAAGAAAATGGTGAAGACTCGTCAAATCGTTGATCAGTTGCGCGTTTCTCATCTGCATTCTTGCATCAGTGATGTGTGCTACATTGAAGGGTACAATCCCAAGATCCCTCTTTCCATCTTCGCTTGACTTGGAATCGCGGATCGCCCGGATCCTTCAGCTTTTTGAGCCGCAACTCCATGCACAAAACACATCAAGTTATCAAATCATCACACCCCCGGCCATAAAACCTCCACTTCGCCTCAGGCTCTATCCATGGCCGGCATCTGATCTGGGCAAATTATCCACAGTTGCCAACTCAGGAACATGCAATTTTTCCCATGGTTTCCCTTTACCAGCATTAAAATGGTGTTGCTTCCAGGTCTAGGCCTCTCCAAGTCCATCCCAACCCGGGGCGTATCCTCTCGCCGCAGAAGGTTTCCCCAATGTGGGTCCTTAGACTGTCGTGTCCAGTGGAGCATCATCCAAGCCGAAGTGGTGAACCATGGAAAGGGGTGTGGACAACTAAACAAGTAGCAACAAAAACTGTATCTTTATTTATTGTCAATATCACAACATTAAAATATGTTTAAAACCTTCAATAACGGGCATATCTGGTGGGCAAGCATGGTGATAGGATTTTACAATAGTAGCTTATGATACTAGTCGTACATGGGATAGCTCCACTGGGGAATTGCCCGCTGGATGAGACGACCCATGCCCCAATTCCTCGATTTCCAGAGGAACTGATCCAACTGTGGATCTGGTTGGTGGTTGAGCCCTACCCCTCTGAAACATATGAGTTCGTCAGTTGGGATTATTATTCCCAATATATGGAAAAATAACAAGTGTTCCAAACCACCAACCAGGGTTGGGGACACAACCACCAGAATCACCAGAATCAACAGTGGATCTGTACCAAATATTGTAGAGGTACCTCTTAAACCCGCAAAACGCTCCATCTTTACTCAGCTAAACGATTAGTGATTAATTTGTACTGTGGATAACTCGGGTATATCCCAATACAATCCACTTAGAACGGGTTAAAACCCACATCAACTCAAATCGAAAATTTTGGCATCGAAATAGGCAATTTTTGGACGACTTCGGGACCCCCAACTGCATGGAGTGATCCAGTCTCCAGAAGCATGGCCTTGGTAGGCAAGTGATGGCAAGTGCATCATTGATACCTGAAGGCATTGGATGGTTTTTACATGTTTTTAACAGGGTCTCACTACCAGTACAACTTTGGGGACGGTCCCAGCCGCTCTTGGCTCTCGGACCAAATAACTGGTCATGGCCACAGCTTGCAGCCGTTGTGCCTCGCGGACGGGGGGACTGCCCGCGAGCCGACCCGGTGGGGATATACATGAGGATTTCCAGAGTGTCGTTTAGGGTTTCTTGGGGATGTCATTCAGGGTGTCATTTAAAGTTTCTTTAGGGGTTTCATGTAGGGTTTCTTATCAGGATTTCTTTAGGGTTTCTTTGGGTTTCACCTAGGGTCTCTCTAGGGGATACAAACAGGAAAGAATAAAGCAAACAAAAATGAAAAGCAAAGAGACAGTAAAGACAGGAAGCAAAGAAGCAAAGGAGCAGGAGGTAGAGCAGCAAAAACACATGACTGAAGAAAAGAAACAGTAGAATAGTAGAAGTAGAAAGGCACAGAAGCACGAAAGCAGAGAAGCAGGGGAAACAAAGAAGCAGAAAAGCAAAGAAAATAAGCAGAAAAGCAGAGGAAAAGCAAAGAAGCAATGAAAGCAGAGAAGCAGAAAAGCAGAGAAGCAGGAAAAAAAAGCAAAAAGCAGAAAAGAAGAGAAGAAGAAAACGCAGAAAATCAGTGAAGCAGGAAAAGCAAAAAGCAGAAAAGCAGAAAAGCAGAGAAGCGGAGAAGCAGAAAAGCAGAAAAGCAAAGAATCAGAAAAGCAAAGAAGCAGAAAAGAAGAAATGCAAAGAAGCAGAAAAGCAGAGAACCAGGAACCCCCCCAAAAAAAACAAAACCTGCCGCAAAAAAAAAAAAACACATTAAAAAAAACACTCCTTTTGCAATGTCCCGATGGCTTTTTCTGCTGTGGATTCTGGTCCTTTATAGGTATACGACTGGGTCCATTGATATCTGCTCTGTTTTGGGTTACTATACCTTTCTGTGGGCTGGAAGGCTCTGAATCTTGACCTACCTTGACCATCAAAGCCCAAGTACCCACAATTTCTTTGTACAAGTTTAGTATATGTACCAAATTGCTGGGGCAACAAACCAAGTCTTGCATGTAAAGTGACGGCCTGGGTCCCCCCAAAAAACAAGTAACTGGTTCACTATATAGTATTCAATCAGCAATTCGGGTAAAGTTGAAAGCAGGCTCTGGCTCTGTCTGTGGAGGCTCAAACTGAAGAGATGGGGCCGCCGATTCTGATATATGGGCCAGATCTTTTCGCATACTGCCCGGATGCCTCTTCAAGGTCTCGCGCCGCAGTCAATTCCAAGCGCTCCCCACACACCCACTCGGTGACCTAAGCCGGTGTCAGGTGGGCGGTGGAAATGGAGGAGTGAACCAGTAGTTGGATGGGCCATGGGTGATCCGAGCAGCGTAACTGCTGAAAATTAGCAGGATATTCATGATGATATCAGCAGTCATAATGGGGCTAAGCTTAGCAACCAGCAATGATGAGGTTATATAAGCTGTTATACAAACATGCAACAGGAGGTGTCAAGCATTGCAACAGATCTAGAATCTAGAGGTATTGAGCAACAAACCAAATAAATACCTTCAGATACCCCACATCTTGGATCTACTATGGGTAGCCCTTAAGCAAAGCAACGTATCTAACTTTGTTGCTGAAAACCCCTCCTGGATCTCTGAGAGCCCCAAGCCAGGACTGAGCTGGTCGTCAGCTCAAGCACCTCAAAGGAGCCATGGTCGAAACCACCATGGTGAACCCCTGGGATGCTCTTACCCCCTAAATATGACATGGTTCTGATCCATCCCCATATATGGATAGCTGATGATAGCTGGATAGTGTATGTCCCAAATCACTTGTGTTTTTTTTGTCGCCTCGGGCCATAGCCGAGCAAACACAAAACAGTCTAAAGATTCTAAAGACATCAAATAGAAGAGGCTTTCCTCACTTAGTGAGGCTAGAGGAGTAAACCTAGCCAACACATGGATTGGCCCGGCTTATGTCTTCGAGAAAAGTGTTGGTCAAATCCGAATGTTTGAAACCAAAATCCCGCCGCATGTTTGAGTCATGCATTTGGCAGCTAAATCTTCAACTTATTGCCAGATATTGATATCCGTTAGTCCAACATGTCTCACCTAAAACATCTGTGCTAGGTCCGCTAGGTTGACGCTTCGGTGAACATTGTAGGGCTACATATTCCCTTTTCGGTGGCCCTTTTTAAAATAGTGGGCCAAACTACTCCTCACCAATTACCCATATTTCATGGTGAATTCACCAAGTTTTGCCATTGTTAGTACAATAAATGTTTAAATGTATTGCTATACTGATATAAGTCCATCATTTATTGCCATGTTGATTGTGTACAGTAACTTCACCATTCAAGTTGTCCAATGTATCATAGTATGCTATACAATATGCAAATAATATATATATTACACACTTTTACACAAATCCTGTTATATATATATGTATATACTATTCAAAATTTACTAATAACTGTATATATATATACACTATTATATATATATATGCATACTATCAAATACTACAGTAATTATATGTAACAATGTAAATATACTAAATCATCGAATCACATATATATATATATTATTACATATAATATACTGTACTGTCATTATATGCATGTACGATTAATATGTCCCACTTAAGGAGTTCTCACTCAAAACCCCTTAAGGTCCCCACAGGCCGCGCGGCCGTCACCGCAGCGTCAGGGACCAACTGGTCAGCGGCGCGACAGAAAGTCTCAGCTCTCTGTGCCTTCGGCCATGGGTTGCAACTGCGGAGGTGTCAAGGTTTTTTTTTACCGTAAAAATTGGGGATATCCATATTATCCATTGGGGATGTGTTGAAAATTGGGGAAAACTATAAATTACTGTGAAATTTTGGGATTTATATAAATCAGTTTCAGAGATTTTGTGACTCTTTTAAACATCAACCAGCAAAAAGGATGAGATGTTCAAGGGATCTTAATCTTCAAACATTGGGATTTGAAGATCAACAATTCAACACTTCACTAAAAAATATCGGGTCTTCAAACATTGGGATTTGAAGATCAACAATTCAACACTTCACTAAAAAATCTCGGGTACGGCGACCCAAGATTTAGGGGTAGCAAAAACATCAAACGGACCATCCCAAAATGCAAGTCCAAAGGGATCCGTGAAAGAGGAACCAAACAAGGGCCCTGGAACCACCAACGAATGGTTGAAGAAATATCAAGGTTGGAAACCCTTAAAATCTATTTGTTGATTCTTCAAATCCATTCAAGTCCCATTTTTTTGATGTTTACTCAATTTTTCAGACCCATTGTTTGAAGCTTCAAGGCCCACAGTCATGTGGTTAAATCAATGAAACACCACAAAAATCACATGTTTTTGAGGCTCAATTCCACCATTTTTGGTTAAAACCCTTTAAGATCCATCCTCAATATTGCCCACTTTGTGAATGTCAAAGCCACCCTTTGTTTCAAATTGACTCTCATCAACCGCCAACAGTTCTTGAGGGTCAGGCTTAAATCCACTTGTTTTTTTCATCTTATTTTTTTAAACACTTACTGTAAATCAACTCAAATTTGATATAATCCAATCAACTCCCATAAATCCTAAAACAGTTTCTATGTTTGGTTTGGTCGGAACATTCAGGGGGGGAATCATGGAAAAAACCCACATGTTCCCCGATTTTCCCATCATTTTCCCATATGTGTTCTCCATAAATCCTTCATGTTCCCATCATGTCATTATGTTCCATCATTTTCCCATTTTTCCAGATTTTTTCCATTAAAATAACCATTTGCTTGGTTGATCTCCCCAAGAAGCACCGCACCTCCAAGGTGAAATCCAACTCATCCACCAGCCGCGCCCCATACTCGTCCACCAAGGACGGGAGCTCGGCGTTTCAGCACCAAAAATACAGGTGTAAGGGCTGAGAAGGGTTTGTTCTTGGAATCTTACATGGCTTTTCGAAGGTTTATGATTGATAAAGGAGAAGTTTGAGCTACCAACAATAAATTCCAAGTTTCGATCTTTAAAGGGCTTTGGGATAGAAAACAATTGGACAAACATGGGCGGTTTAAGGAACACACACTTGGATACACCCCGAAGGGAGAGGATGAAATGAGATGAAATGAAATCATGTTATGTTATGTTTTGTTATGTCATCATGTCATGCCGGCGTGGGTGGTTTATGGCTTAGCCACCTGGCCATGTCCGAAATTAGAAATTCGCAGGTGCGTTTTGGTCTTCGTTGGCCAGGACAGACAGTCATGGGTTCCTGG
>Ga0126342_10010322_pt1 | contig 16707 bp, 16 predicted proteins | sample Cyp1metagenome_FD_92528 | JGI IMG/M metagenome (GOLD analysis project Ga0126342, IMG submission 92528) | Coral microbial communities from Lord Howe Island, Old Settlement Bay, Australia - Cyphastrea 1 metagenome | ecosystem: Host-associated > Invertebrates > Cnidaria > Coral ... | reverse complement strand
TACATACAATACATACAATACATACAATACATACAATACATACAATACATACAATACATACAATACATACAATACATACAATACATACAATACATACAATACATACAATACATACATACATACCATACCATACCATACCATACCGTACCATACCATACCATACCATACCATACCATACCATACAGACATACCTACATACACAGCATACACAACATACACAGCATACCAGCATACATAACAAACACAACAGACATAACATACATAACATACATAACATACATACCATACATAACATACATCACATGCATCACATACATGATGGACATGACATGACATGACATGACATGACACGACATACCATTACATACCATTACATACCATTACATACCGCTACATACCAATACATACCGTTACATACCATTACATACCATTACATACCATTGCATACCATTACATACCATTGCATACCATTACATACCATTACATACCATTACATACCATTACATACCATTACATACCATTACATACAATTACATACCATTACATACCATTACATACCATTACATACCATTGCATACCATTACATACCATTGCATACCATTACATACCATTACATACCATTACATACCACTACATACCATACATACCATTACATACCATTACATACAATTACATACCATTACATACCATTACATACCATTACATACCATTACATACCATTACATACAATTACATACCACTACATACCATTACATACCATTACATACCATTACATACCATTACATACCATTACATACCATTACATACACACCTACGTACGTACGTACGTACGTACGTACGTACATACATACATACATACAGACATACACACATACAGACAGACAGACAGACATACATTCATTCATAGATACATAGATACACAGATACGTAGATACATAGATACATAGATACATACATACATTACGTTACCTTACCTTACGTTACGTTACGTTACGTTACATTACATTACATTACATTACATTAATACATACATACATACATACATACATACGTACGTACATACATACATACATACATACAGACAGACAGACAGACAGACAGACAGACAGACAGACAGACATACATACATACATACAGACATACACACATACAGACAGACAGACAGACATACATACATTCATTCATAGATACATAGATACACAGATACACAGATACATAGATACATAGATACATACATACATTACGTTACCTTACGTTACGTTACGTTACATTACATTACATTACATTAATACATACATACATGCATTACATTACATTACATTACATTACATTACATTAATACATACATACATTACATTACATTACATTACTTTACATTACATTACATTACATTACATTACTTTACATTACATTACATTACATTACATACATACATACATAAATGCTTACATGAACACAACCACGGATACATGTATATATGTATATATGGATAGATGCGTTCTTTTTGGAGGTGGGGATTCTTCGGGAATTCTCTGATCACAGAGGAAAACAAAACATTCACACACACACACACACGCATATACACAAAATGCTGTTCCCACAGTAGCCATGCGCGGAAGTAGCATGACCTGGGGGCCCGTGGGCTTGAAGCCGCTGGTATTTGGTAATGTGCCAAGCCTATTGCAGCCCAGTAAAAAGGTCCCATCCTTGCCCGCGGAGCTCTTGTCCAAGTGAGATGGATTCCACCCATTGACGTGTCAGGATCCAAATTCACATTTCGGACTGCTTACTCCAAAGTTTTACAAGCAGTCAGCTTGAATGAATTGGAATTACTTATGCTAGAATTGCGGCACATACATGCATACATGATATCATTGACTTATATACTAGTGCCACACGCACATATACAATATATGCAATTATATCTCCATACCTATTCCAAGATACTCAGAGACTCAGATATTCTCTCGGGAAGCGAACGGCTTCCGCTTCGCGATCTTCAAACAAGTCATCCTGAGGTATTGGCTCCCAGTGGCTGGCTGCATGAATCTTGGCAGCAAGGAAAACTGTTCGAGAGAGACTTTGGATCATGCTTCCGTATTGGTTGCAGTGGCTGTAGATATATATTTCAGTATTTTCATGATTCATTTTGAAGATAAATGCTTTTACATACAAATATCTACCAATATCTGGTTGTTTTTCAACAATGGACCCCGCGATGTCAGGTTCAGTCATCACTCAGTTCAACCTGCAGCGACTCCCTGCCTTCGACTGGGTGCAGAGGCAGCAGCGGATAGATGCGCTCGAAGCCTGTGCCGCAAGCAATTCGACCTCGACCTGCGATGTTGGCTCAGCGGTGCCAGTCGCAAGCAAAAAAGAGGGAAAACTGCTGAAGTTTTTCAGCATCAACTGAGGGGGCTACAATATATGCACACATACATATATACATATATACATACATACATACATACATACATACATGCACATATATTATGTATATATAATTGTATATATATATATATATATGTATTTATGTATGTATATATATACATATACTGTAATCGACTGGAATGTAGTGTAATGTTGTTATGTTATGTTATGTTATGTTATGTGATGTGATGTGATGTGATGTGATGTATGTATGTATGTATGTATGCATGCATGCGTATATATATATGTATAACATAGCATGTGAAATGAGAGTCACGCATCGATCCAGTCGGACAATCCCCTGGCAGGTGATCAAGTTTCCTTGGCCACCGGAATTTAGTGATGCCTTGAGGGACATCTTTGCAATTATGGGAGTCGTGTCGGCAGCTTACTGCGCTGAAGTTTACTGCAGCACTCCTTGCAGTATGGGGGTGATGTGGGAGCTCATGGCTGGTAGCGGCTAGTGTGGATGATCATTTCCAAGACTCGTTTCCATCTCTGACTTTCAAGTTTCCAAGGCCCAAACTGGTATCGGTGGAGTTTACAATGCAATGCCACGCAGAGGATTTGATATCTCATGACCGTGGCGCGATGCTTGGAAGTGACAAAGTGTCAACTGGTGTCAACTGGCGGGCAGTGAGTCGTGCAGACTGTGGTCGGGTTGTGCTGATTTCTCCAAATGGGATTAACACAAGAGTATAAACATATATAATAAGCACAGATAAAACTCTGGGGGCATTTATAGCATTTATATCTGCCAGTTAGCTAATCCAACCTATTCATCAGGAAAGTCATGGCACCTGCGCTTTACTATGTGTTGAGCCCGGTCATCGCGCTGCTCGGAGTATTCTTTGTTTGTGCGCTTTTGGTGTACTGTGTGGTGCCATGTGGTCGCGCGGCTGGCATTCACTTCAACAATGTGTCAAAAGAGAAGAACAAGAAAGAGAAGGCCATGGCGAAAATCAAGAAATCGCTGATTTTCCACTTGGCGAAACACGGCCTCACATGGCAAGACATTGAGGACGGCGATTTTTCAGAGGGGGTTCGGTGGTGTGAGGCGGTCCAATTGGTCCGATTTGTCCACACTGCCATCACAGGACTCAGAAATCTTGGAGGAACAGCACGCGACGACTTTAATCCATGCAGCTGTGGAGCCACAACAATTCATTGTAGGCGAGGACACGCAATGACACGGGACGGAAACATGGGATGACATAGGACGTACCATGTTGCTTTCGCCAGTTGTGTGCGATGACCAGCATGACAGTTTGAGACTTTTCTCTTCTTTGCAGGTACGATATCTAAGTGCAAACCACTGGCTGCCCAGATGTGCAACTCCTCTGAAACTCTCGAACATTGCTGTTGCATCCGTATGTCTTAAACAAATGCTGACCATCCTACCTTGAAGCAGCTTCAGCAGCCTTTCTCACTTGAGAGAACCAAGGCTGGCACTGTTTGCAATCGGATTCCCTTGCTGTCGCTTGGGTGCAGTGGTGTTTGAACAGTAGACCTTTTGCAGCTACCGCCACCATCACGAGAGGACAGCTGAAACGTAAACCAGAAGCCAAAGGGTCACTGTCTGTTTCAGAGTCTCAATAGTTGGAGCGAGATGGGATTTCTTCGAGGCCTCTTCATGGTCTGCGGTGCGGATGAGTTTCGAAGAATTTTTGGAAAACCCCGATTTCTTGCTCAAAAACATTGGAGATGAAGATCAAAGCTGCTTGGCTTCGATTCTCAAGAGCCACCGGGGCACCCCATGGCACCCCATGGCACCCCATGGAGATTTGTTGGATCCAGGTCTTGCAATGGCAGCCCTTGGGGAGATGCTGGGCTGCAGCGGCTGCAGTGCTAGACAAATCGTCAATTCATGTGAATTCAGCAAAGCTGCCTGTTGCGAGCTGCCTCCTGAGGATACCTGGAGATCTTCTTGAAACCTTTGTGTCTTGACATTTTTGACATACTGAGAGACTCCGTCAGATGAATCAGTCAGTGATGTTCGCAGCAACTAACCGCTGTGGCGAAGGTTCATCGAGCTTTGGCCTGGAAGTTAGCGGGCAAGGTGGAGTCCCACTTTCCACAGGATCGTGTGGCCGAAGCTGCTCCTGGGCACGATCTCCAATTACCTATTGTTATATATATATAATATATACGATTTATAACTATAATTTACAGTTTATCATTTATAATGGTTAAATAATGGTTCAAGATTTTCAAGGGGCTCACAAGTCTTTGTGTGGGTCCCAGCCACTGAGGTGATTGCAGCAAGTGCATCGTCCGCCAACCTCTTCGAGCAATCTGTCACTGGGCGGAATGCCATTTGCAGCATCTCCTTCTGAGTTTCCAGGGCCGAGCCATGTGCATCATGTGCCCACCTGAGGCAAGAGAACGCACCTGGAATGTCGTTGTGAAATCAATTTGTCTTCGGCTCAGGCCGGGGTAAACTCAAACCCTAACCTGAAATACATGATGATGATGATGATGATCATGATGATCATGATGATCATGATGATGATGATGATGATGATGATTATGATGATGATGAGGATGACGACGAGGATGACGATGACGATGACGATGACGATGACGATGACGATGACGAGGATGATGATGATGATGATGATGATGATTATGAGGATGACGACGAGGATGACGACGAGGATGACGATGATGATGACGATGACGAGGATGATGATGATGATGATGATGATGGTGATGAGGATGACGACGAGGATGAGGATGACGACGACGACGACGACGAAAACGACGACGACGATGACGATGACGATGACGAGGATGATGATGATGATGATGATGATGATGATGATGATGATGATGATGATGTCGATGTTGATGTTGATGTTGATGTGGAGACATGCTTCCTTTTTCCTTCGGTTTGACAGTGGCATACCTTATGGCAGGGATGAGGTTGAAGTTGAAGCGCAAGCGATGAGCAAGACACAGGGCGAAGCTGCCTACGAATTAGATCCAGCCCTTTGGATGCAATGGGACAGGGCCATGGATGGGCCATAGATGGGCCATGGATGGCCCGTTGGTCGTAGCACCGGCACCGCTGAGGCGACCTTGGACTTTGGACTCTTCACAAGCCGTCCCGGCTTCGTCGAACTGCTTGTTCTGTGTATTCCAGTTTTCTGGGTGACTCTGTTGGCTATGTCCCCTGGATGCAACATGATGCAACAAGCCCAGCATGGCTGTTGTAAAGGTGTTTAGCATTTTATTTATAGCCTGTTGTGAATGTTATGAATTACTAGCTGCATCTAGCTGCATTTTTTGCTTCTTGCGCTTCTGGAATTGAGGTGGCCAGAACTTTTGCGAGCGTTTCTGCAGATGGTTTGGTGTGCTTCTATCTCTGGCGAGGATGCTGACGGCAGGATTGTTGTCCAGCAGCGCCTGCTTCCACATCCAGACGTCGTGTGCTGGAGCAGGGATCATTTTGCGAGTCTCTTGATCGCATGCATCGGCTTGGGGCTCTGGTGCACTGCCGTGCCCCTGACTCTGTTCTGGCGAATCTACCGATTGAAGGACAGGCAAAGCGCTGAGAACATGCGGAAGTATGGCTATTTCTGCGAAGGATATGAGCCTCGCTACTGGTGGTGGGACATCCTCGTCAAGAGAGCAGACATTGGACTTATGAACATTGTGACTTACACGTCCATTGCCAGCGACGGTAAGGCCAAGCTGCTCTTGTTTCCCTTTGTCTCAGGTTGTATGCTTGCAATTGCCGCTTGGTACCAGCCATTTGCAAACACCCAAGCGGAGATTCTGGACTTTTTAGAGATGTGCCTATTGAGTTTTCGCTTCTTCCTCTTCAGCACCATTTCGGTGTTGCTGATCTTCAACCCAGCTGAAGAAATGATGTGGGCCCTTGCGTGCACACTGGCCACAATGCTGGCCTCCTTTTGCACTTATTTCGGTCTACACATTGTGGTGCAAATTCTTCGCGCATCAGTCCAGCTGGATTTGCTGAGTCGACGATTTTTTTGGTTTTTGCCCATTCAATGTGCTGGTAATATGTGGGTATATGACGGTTGATAATGGAAATCAATGACTATGGTAATCATTGGTTATCAATAGTAATCACTGGTTATATGATGGTTGATAATGGTTTCAATCTTCTGGTTATCAATGACTATGGTAATCACTTTGATAATTTCATGCTCGCCCCATGAAGCTCCGAAGAAAACATCGCAACGATCCGCAACGTTTCAAGGTCAAGCTGGAAGAGAGCGACGACAGTGATTCGGAATGGAAGCAGATGCAAGGCTTGGAGAAGAAAGCGAAGAAGAAAAGCCGCCTCAAGAGACTTGCAGGCCAGGGTGCCAGGGATGGTGCCAGGGATGGTGCCAATGGTGCCAGGGATGGGGATGGTGCCAGGTATGGCATGTTGCTTGTGGCTGCTTGTGCTTACCATCTGTTTTTGGGAAAAAATGAGTCAGGGAAGGCTGTGGGAAATGGTCCCTCGCTGTTCAGCATTCATGCCTCCAGGGACATTGAAGAAGAAGTTTGTCGGCGTTACTACAGTGCTGTTTCAGGAAAGGGATGATGAGAGAGTCATCGTAGAGTGACACGGCTGCATGCACGCTCAACTCCACCAATCATGAGCCGATGGCTGCAATTGAGCCTTCTCTCTCTCTCTCTCTCTCTCGTCCTACGTGGGGAAATGAGTGTCACTTTTTGTCTTGGTGAGGTCCAGTCAAGCGCATTTCATCTCAGGTGGTCAGTTGGAAGCGAGTCGTTTGCCCTTGTCTCTGCTGCACAAAGCGAAGGAAAGCCCGGAAAGAAGGGGCGCCTTCAACGTGTAGCACCCCGGCACAACTTTAGTCCTTGGCACTGGGTCACTGTAGTGTTTCCAGCTTCCTTTTTACCGCCGACTCCCAGCTGTGCCATGCAGGTGTCGGCGGTTAGGGACACCAGATCAAAGATCTTCCGCTTTGGTCTCACGTTCCAGCGGAAAACCGTGATCAAGGCGTAGCACCGTAGCGCCTTCGAAATGGATGTCTTCTGGCAAACTGCAATTCTTGAAGATCTAGAGTTTCCAATCCAGAACTATCCAGAACTTATGACTTTGGAACATTTTGGAACTATCATAAGCATTCTTTATGCATTCTTTATGCATTCATAAGCGATTTCTCTCATTTTGCACCCGGCGATTCGCAGGCCTTTGAGGAATTCACGGAGCTTTGGCTGGATGACTTCAATCAGAAGAGCCTCCCTGCTGATGCCATCCAGGTCATGTGTGCTCTGACCACGGCATCTCGCCATGTCCCCAGCCAGGTTCCCAAGCAGCACTTGGCCCAGAAATGGAAGGCCAAAGTGGTGGACATTCTGCACCAAGTGGAAGGGCGTCGGACCTCGAAAACGGCACAAGGGCCACGCGCAATGACCTGGCGCATCGTGCCGGATGACTTTCTTGAAATGACTGCTCGCCTCAGCAAGCTGAGCCCTGAAGAGGCAGCATGGCTGGCACCTTGGCAGAGCATTCGGGTGAAACTGGTGAAACTCAGCATGTTCTTCCTAAAATTGTCATGAAATTGGTGCTCCATTGTCACAGCCATTTGCTGTCACATTTCTGAGCGTGAAGCTAGTGTGAAGCTTGTGGGAACTGGGAGGCTGGGGTGAGCTGCTGATGTTAGCTCAGGTGAGCAGCACGCAAGCCGCAATGCACAATCACAGGATGAGATTTGCGGAGACGCAAATCATCAGAGAAGACATCATGGCACAGGAGCTCTGAAGAGAGTTCGAAAATGAAGGATTTACCCCCAAATTGGCAAGTTAAACATATTCTAATTTCTAATCGGGAAAGGGATGATTAACCCATGATTAAGCCGCAGATTTGTCAGATTTCCCCCAGAAAAATTCCGACAAACCCATTTCCATCCATTTCCCAGAATGGGTTCGGGACAATTTTTTCAGGAAATCCATGTTCCATTGAGTTGGTGATATTAAGGATCATGGTTTCCGGTTACATCAGATTTCTGGTGACCTTGTGCAGGAAGTGCTTGGCGATGCCAATGAGGGGGTGGAAGGTGTGGAAGGTGATGGCGATGAACGAAGCCCTATTGGCCCAAGCGAAGAAATGCAAGCTTTGACAATGACGACAGAAAAGGCGCGGCATTCCATGATATTCCAATATTCCATTTTATTTCATCATGCTATTTATTCATTTATTCATTTATTCATTTATTATCGTTTATTCATTTATTCATTTATTCATTCATTTATTGTTAAATATTTTAAATGGCACAGGGAAACAAATGAATGCACACACACACATATATGTATATATATATATATATACATACATGCATGCATGCATTCACATATATTATATATTCTAGACATACAGATATACATACACATTAAATATACAGACCTAATTGCATATGTGGATTCCTGTGTGTGCACGGAACGATTGACGGAAAATTCCGCTGATCACTCTCTGATATTTTTCTGACTGGTCTCACCTGAAAATTGGGCGCTCAAATTGCATACAGACCCTCTTTCTGGCAGAAAAACGAACTAGATGAACTAGTCAATTGCAAACCATGGGCAGCACTTCCAAAAACAGAAAGATCATGAAAGATCACAAGAGAAAAAAACACAAACTTAAGCAACTCCGAGTGTCGCGGAAAAGATGTGTTTTAGATGTTCTATAGTTTTCTCATTCGAACATTTCGAACTCGCTCCAATGTCGATTCGGATCGGATCGTGAACTGTGGCGAGGCGGTTCAAACCTCCTTGACTTCGGCGAAAAAGAAGACACAAGGCGAGATGCGGTGATTTTTAAAGGTATCCTCAAATGGCTTTGTCACCGGATTGTTTAGAACAGTATCTGAATTATGCAGAATAAAACCCTAGTCAATCCATGTCAATCCTCATTTTCTTTATTAAAACAACCCGTTTTGGGGTATACCTACGGTATACCCCGTTTTAAGACACCCACATGCTGGAGATATTGACACGGGGTGCCCCATGGGAGGCAGCTTGAAGGAAGTTGCCTCTTGGTCCAACGAGTTCATGAGGAAACTCATCCAGGGTAGCCGCAGCCGCCCAGCCATTTCCACAGGATGTTTGGCATTGTTTGGCTGCTACCCTCTGGTAAATAAACATAGACCCTGAAAATCACCAATTGTTAGAGGAAACTAATCTTCCAACCCCTATCTACCAGGGTCTATGTTAATTTACCAGAGGGTAATTTGAAGCTCATTTCATGTGAGACAAAACGTGTTTTTTCCGTATGCCGTGGCAGGTTTGGTTTTGCATTTTCGGTGGCACGGGTTCAAGCATGATGGCCATGTGTCCATGCCCTGAGGCACAGCAAAGTGAGATCCCAAAGGTCGAGGGGATTGTGCCACGAATTCCCTCGGAGGCATCAGCGGTTTGCTTCAGCAGCTACGATGATTTGTTGATGTGGTTGGATCAAGCCTTGTGGTCAGGATGATGAGATGAGCTATTAAGCTGATTCTGATAAAGCCAGGCTCGCGTCAGAGTGGGAGGCTGATCATGTGTACCAGGATTACTGCGTGAAACTGTTGCCCTCCGGGTGCTAAGGTTTTGAAATGGCTTAGATCGTTGTCCCAGATTGGAACAGAAGCTTGACAGAGATTGATCGATCTAATGGCCGGTGCCAACAGCTCCCAGCAAAGCCAACACATGGAGAGCAAGAGTTCCGACTCCAATTGTTACTTCTTTATTGAAGTCAGATTCAGAGCAAAGCTGACCTTAAACTCGCCTCTCTTCCATGGTGGGCCTTCTGAGGAAATCTGAGGATATAGTCATATCATGTTATATCAGGATGTGGCGTGCAAGTCTGCAGGAATATCTCCCTAGAGGAGGGCTACAGCGGCTACAGCTGAGTTGGGGCCTAGGATAGCGTTGCAGTAGTTGTAATTTAATAGACCATGCCAGTCACGCGAAGGCGTGTTGAACCAGCCTGCATGCAGCCTTAAGATCTCAGGTGTTGGTAGTTGGCGAGAGCATTTGGGGTCGCTTCTTTTATCTAGACTGTTGGACCACTAGACCAGTAATCCTTGCAGCAAGAGGCCGTGCTGGATGTAGAGAATGTTCCCTCCCGCCATGCTAATGCACGGGCGGTGCTCACAAAAGAGTCAGTTTGAATTATGAAAATGGAGGGCAGCTGCTTTCCCTTGCTTTCCCATGTATAGCTGGTGAACGCGTTCACTTGTGTTCATATTGGTGTTGAAAGGATGCCACACAAACGTATCAGCCATGTCACGGCTGCACAGCCATGTGGCTTGGATGGAAGAAATGGGGCACCAGTCGCGGCGTATCCTCTTTTCCGCGCCCAGATGGTGTCCATTTTCCTTTGGCGTTTGCTGTTCTTGTGGACTACAGTGGAGTCATCCGATGAGTGTCAGAGCCCAAGAGTTGTTGCCTACTTGTAGCCTGGTGAACACCTAAATGGCCGGCGAATGAATATTCATCCCCGCAAATGTGGAAAATGATCCATTTCCAAGTCTCGTTGATGGGGTTGATTCACCTCGGCTGCTTGAATTTTAGATGGTGGATCCTTAAAACAGGGTTGTTTCGATCAGGTTGGACCGTCCTATTGGGGATCCAACCTCACCCAGAACAAAGGGGATTGGACCAAGATGATGCAGCTGCATCTCAAGCATACTATCTACTTGTTCCTCTTGGCAAATTCTTCGTACCTTTGTGGACGGATCCACAGATCATATTGAGACACGCTGCACTGGATATGTAATTTCTGGCTGGTCCATCCAAAAGCAAGCCACCCGCTACTTGAGCTTGTGCGTGCTTGAAGCTTCGTGTTAGGCTGCATGACCTTGCCTTTGACTGTCTTTGATGTGAGCACCAGCACGCATAAAAGCTTTCGCATTGAATCCGAAATAACTACAACATGTTGATTCAACCGGGCCCAGTATATCACAGTTCGAGCTTTCTTCTCCTTCTGCTTCGCTGCTGTGCAACTCTCTTTTCATAGCTAGGCGTTCCAAATGGTTCAGACTTTCATGTCTGTCTTCAATTTGCTCCAAGAGATACGTGATTATGAATTGTTGGCCTGTCGTGCAAATGAGCAATTTTTCATCAATTTTCACGGTGATGAAACGTGGAGGTGGAGGTGTCCTGCCTCTTTAAAGTGGCAGGTTCCCGTATCTGGAGCTTCAAATTTTAGGATCTAGATTTTACCAAATCTCCAAGGACCTGCCCAACATAGATTCGATTCATTTTTTTGTTCCTAGTCTTCGAATGGGTGCTGCAGGTGAGCACCCGTGTAGAAACCCAGTGGGTCAAAACAGCTAAGGTGGGGACGGATACTACTGGGATTCTATGTATGCGCAGTGCTTGGTTTGCCCTGCTGGCAAGTACACTGAAACGACTGGCTCCTTAAACTGCACGGATTGTCCTGCTGGAAAATATTTAGAGGATGATGGAATGAATTGGAAATTCCATACCTTGGAGTTGCTCTGCGCTCTCTGTCCTAGTGGAAAGTCATCCAGCCTTCTTGGCGCAAGTATATGCCAAGACTGTGAGATTGGAAAGTTCAGTGGTGGAGTTGGGAACACTCAGTGTGTGTCTTGCACCATCGGTTCTGGTGTTGCTCGATTTACGGGGGCCACCGCTTGCGAGACCTGCTACTCGGGCAGCGAGCAAAACGCGGATGCCACCGACTGCAGCATGTGTCCTGTGGGAAGGTTTGGGGGTGGAGCGACTGGTGCATGCAGCCAGCGCCCTGGCCTGGCATCCACGGGTTGAGGGATTTGAGGGGAATCTATGAGAAAAGTGAGAAATATATTTGAAATAAAGAGAATATCAGGAGAGTTATGTACATATATATATAATTATATATATAATATTTATTATAAGAGAATTATAGTGTAAGAGATGGATTTTGGGTTGAAGTGTTGAATATCTATGACGATCTCTCTCCATTTGTTTACCTTTTGGGGGTTCCTAAAGCTCCAAGGTGCGAAGCTGGGAAATACTCCAATTACGAAGGTGCAAGTTCTTGCTTCGAGTGCTGGGCTGGAACTTACCCAGATGACAATGCCACCGAATGTCTCTCATGTCCTGAGGGAAAATATGGCAGCTCAAGTGCGGCCACTAGCTGTACCCTGTGTCCCCGCGGAAAATTTTCGCAATATACGTCTTCTTCACAGTGTGACTCCTGTGGTGGTGGCACTTATGTGGTAGCAGGGAGCTCATTCTGCGCTTCCTGTTCGGGTGGCTACTTTTCTGCTGCTGAGGCCTTTCAGTGTACTCGTTGCAGGCCAGGTTATTATGCGTACAATGGCAGTGAGAGTTGCAGTGTATGCTATGATGGGCAGTATCCAAACGCAGCGCAGGACCAGTGTGAGGACTGCCCAGCAGGAACCAAAAAGGGTGCCACCGACTTCTTTTGCACTGCTTGTGATTCCGGCTACTATTCTTCTGCAGGTACCTCGGAGTGCTATCAGTGCCTTGCAGGATCCTTCAGCTCGCCAGATAGATCCACATGTGAAAGCTGCCCCATTGGAACAGTTTCTTCAGCTGCAAGTTCTAGTTGTACGCCCTGTGCTGTTGGCAAGATTCCGAATTACTACGGTGAGAATTGCGAGGATTGCTATGCGGGAACTTACCAGCCAGCTGCTGGGAATTCAACTTGCATTGCTTGTGAAGCTGGCCGCTATTCATCACAGGCAGGCTCCACAGTATGTTCAGATTGCCCCATTGGCAGATTTTCGGACAATATTGGAGCAGCAAGCGAAAATGATTGCCAAGAATGCCCTGGGACTTCCACATTGCTCAAAGGATCCAAAAGCAGTGCCGACTGCATTCTGCCGCATCACAACCAGTCGTTTGAGTGCATTGTCGGTAAACCTTGCGTAATCGGAAACCTTCAGGGTACAGGGCTTGTTGAAATGCACTCAGTCATGGTAAAAGCTGAAGTTTGTGAGATCATTGACACAGGGTCTTCTGGCAGCTATGGTGGAACCATGGGCTCGACAGGCAGCTATGGACCATATGGACCATATGGAGGCTATCTTAGGAGACTGGATGTATCGGAGGAGTTTATTTGGCAAGACTCTTTCAGCGGCGGCTATGGGGTTCCAAGTATGGCTGCCACTGAAACAGCACAATTTTCCAATGTGCCGCCACGGCGTGGGAGACGACTTCAGGACGATGACTCAACAGTCGCTGGCTTTGGACCAAATGGGCGCTCTGCGCTCGGCAGCACCAGCTACACATGGCCAGGAGTGGTACAAGCAGACCCTGGCACTTACCGGCTCTGTTGGTGTGGAGGGCTGAGTGAGCTGTGTTCAGCAGCCAACAAGTACCTCACAGATGTAGGGGTCATTTCCATTTCTGGGCCTTTCAAGGATCAGGAATTTTTCTGCGTCAAGGGACAAACCTGCACTAACAAGGGCCCGATTCTCGGACTTGGCTTGACAGGACAAGATGAAATAGTCGCGCGCGGTGGCTGCACATTGGACTGGGCTAGGGGCAATGGAGCAGCAGCAGGAACCAGAATGATTGTACAGGCCCTAAGCGCAGAAAGTGGCCTTCCTGGCGAGTTTGACTTGTTTGCCAGCTTCAGCTCAGTGGTTCAAATTCCAGCTGGAGATTACAATCTGTGCTGGTGTTCGTCCAAAGGACAAAACTGCAGTGACATGGACTTCAGTTCTGGTACCAAGAGCACCCTTTACCTCGAACACTCAGCTGCAATCTTTGTCATTGAGGGGCCAGGGGTCGCTACGGAGGCTGAATGTTTCACTGGACAGCAGTGCTCACTGTCACTTAGTGACGGAAAAAACCTAAAAGCAGGCCAGAACTTGTGAAACAACTAATTATGTTTCTTTGAGCCATCTTTTTTAGTTTTAATATGTGCTCACATGATTTGATATGATTCCATGCCACTGTCCAGTTGACGGCCCCTGGGGGCACCCAAAACACAGGTGACCGCATCACAGCAATGGAGCAATGTGGCCAAGGACTATTCCTGCGAGGCCTTCCTGGTACAGGAATTGGGCAGACAGACGAAGGTCATGACTTTCAATTCATTGAGGATGCCAACAGCAGTCTGACTCCCAGCAGCCAATACTTGGAGTCAGATCCTGGGTTTTTCCGACTCTGCTGGTGTCGCCCCAGCAATTTTTCCCAGTGTGACCAGCCCGCAGACTTCAATGTGTCGGCGGGATTGTTTATTGCCACAGGGCCATATTCAGGTCAATCCTTTCAGTGCCAATTTGGATCTCGGTGTATTGTTATGGAGACAGACTTAAGAGGAGTCAGCCTTGCAAGTGGGGACCAGCTTCTACCTCTTGCAGAGTGTGTCGGAGTGGTTCCTAGCCGTACTTTTCTTCAACCAGAGTCTGTTCCTGGAACAATTAACGCTTCAACTGGTGCCTATCACTTTGACCTGGGATACTTGGAGCTCAACAGCAGCAAACCAGAGGTCCTTCAGCTTTGTTGGTGTTCAGCCAGGTCCAGCCAGTGCGAAGAGTCAACAGGTTATCGGCAGGTGGCGATGACGTTGTACGTAGCTTGCCCTCCTGGTTTCTATGAACTTCAGGTTGCAGTAGGCACTCTGAGCCAATGCCAGGAATGTCCAATCGGGTATTATTGCGCTGGGGGTTGGCCAGCTCTTCTAGCCCCTTGTCCTGCAGGAAGCACCTCACCCCGTGGCTCAAGTCTATTGGCTCATTGTGAGTGCAGACGTGGATTCTATTGGGGTGAATCGCTCGGTGCCTGTCTAAACTGCCCCCCTGGATTCTACAAAAATCTGGTGGGTCAAGGTGCCTGCGACGCAGAATGTCCAGATGGGTCGGTCTCGGACACTGGTGCGGCTGATGTTTGGGAATGTGCTTGCCCATGGTGGGGCATTGATACAGATCCAGCGCTGGAAAGCTTTCAGTGCGTTGACCTATCCACATTAGCCGACACCTTCCTTGACACGAGCACCTATGCAGCGACCGCTGCCAACGTGTTCTTGTTCAGTGGCTCCTTGCAGGTGGTGGATGCGTCAACAGAAGCATTGCTCACAGAGATTCACCAAAGATTGAGCCAATTCCTTGACCTCACTGGTGCTGTTAGAGCCTCCTTAAATCGCAGTGTGCGACAAGATACGGGCGCCTTCTTTCTGGATTTTTCACTGTGGAGCTCGGACCCTGAGCTGGCAGGAAAATTGCACAACAGGTTTGACGCCTTGCCCTTTGAGGCCTGGATTTCGTCCTTACGAGGAAGCGCCTTAGATTCAGCGCAGTTGGTGAGCCGCTCAGAGGTGGACAGTTTTCTACTTCAGTGTCCGGCTGGTCTTGGTTTGCGAGAGGGACGTCATGTGATCGATTTGAGCGACTGCATGTGCCCTCATGGCAAGCAGCCTGCCGTTTCTGGAGTGAGTGGTTTGGTAGGTGGATGTGTCCGTTGCCCACTAGGCAAGTACAAATCCTCTGTGGGAGACACAGCCTGTGTATCTTGCCCGGTTGAAGGAGGTTTGCCATTGACAACACTTCAAGAAGGTGCGATCTCACACTATTCTTGCTCTTGCTCCGCTGGATATTTTGCCCCGGATTTTGTGAATGATCCTTCTGCATGCGAGCCCTGCGGCTTGGGCTTCTTCTGCTACGGTGGTGGCAGCCGGCAAGCATGCAACGAGTCACAAACCACGGTGGATGAGGCTGCCACCTCCATCACAGAGTGCTTGTGTGCTCCCGGTTTTCTCGATGCAGGCTCTGGAGCTTGCCAGGCATGCCCTGCTGGGAAGTACAAGGACTTTGTGGGAAATGCCGGGTGCTCGGATTGTGCAGCTGGCACCTTTGCAAGCGAAGGCCAGGCGACTTGCGATGAGTGCGAAGCAGGACGCTTTGCCACTGCAGGGGCTGGAACTTGCGACCCATGTCCAGCGGGTCGCTATTCGCTCAATCCAGCTGCTACTTCCTTGGATTCGTGCGTACTGTGCCCAATTGGCACCTGGGGGAACACGGCAGCTGCAAGTTTGATGTCTGCGTGTGTACCCTGCGTCTCAGGATCCACTACAGCACTGCCCGCTGCTGACAGTGAAGCACTTTGTGCCCGGCCAGATGCTGCACAAAGCAAGACATGCATTTCCGGCAGGACATGCGCCATTGATGGAATTGCTGGATCCAGTCTGCAGGATGGGCACCGCATGGCGACCACCTCTTCAGCCTGCAGTGATGCAAAGCTTGCAGTGTCAGGCATCATCAGCAGCGGAATCTCTAAAGCTGCAACTCAAAACGGCGGTAGCTATGAGTGGGGTGATGTCTACACAGATTTCAC
>Ga0126342_10010321_pt1 | contig 16708 bp, 22 predicted proteins | sample Cyp1metagenome_FD_92528 | JGI IMG/M metagenome (GOLD analysis project Ga0126342, IMG submission 92528) | Coral microbial communities from Lord Howe Island, Old Settlement Bay, Australia - Cyphastrea 1 metagenome | ecosystem: Host-associated > Invertebrates > Cnidaria > Coral ... | reverse complement strand
TTGAGGGTTCTGACGCTTTTAAGGCTTTTAAGGCGTGGCCAAAACGTATGCTACGCAGCAGTTTCGAAAGCCTATATAGAAGCAGTTTGCAGGGCGTACGTCGCCGCTCGGGCTGGTTTTGGCAGCATACCGCGGCCAGGGCAGCCACGCAACAGTTTCGAAAACCAAAATAGAAGCAGTTTGCACGGCTTAAGTCGCCGCTCGCGCTTGTTCTGGTGGCGTACTGCGACCAGGGCGAGGCTTGGAAAGCTTTCACAGATTTCACAGGTGAGGCCACAGCCAATGTCGCACACCTACGGTGATCCCAGGCGCCGCCCCGCCTAGGCCAAGGCTAGGCAGGGGTCGGCGGATATTGCACTATATTGTCCGATGTAATTATATTGGCTTGATTCAAACATATGAGTTCATATATGGTGCCTCACCAGCTGCGGGGTGCGCAGCGCGAGCGCGCGAGCATTTATCACGTGCGCGCGCAAGGTGCGCGAGCAAACACAGGCGCGGAGAGCTTATTTGCACGCGCGGAAAGCTTATGTGAGCTTATTTGCGCGCGCGCAGTGCTCGCGTGCCTTGCTCGCACACCTCGCGCGCGCGCCTGTCTTTGCTCGCGCGTCTCGCGCGCGCGCGCCTCTCTTTGCTCGCGCACGTCGCGCAAGCATGTGTTAAATGCTCGCGCGCGTGCGCGCTTGTGATTTCAACTGGAAATGTTTCATACGTGTTAAAAAATGAATATATATATATATAAATGGTGTGTACAGTATATGACGTGTATATTCAGAGGTTTGTATACAATACATGTATGGTATGGTACGGTACGGTACGGTACAGTACGGTATGGTATGTATATATGTATGTCTCTGTGTGTGTGTCTGTACGTACGTGGGTATGTAATGGAATGGAATGGAATGGCATGGCATGGCATGGTATGTATGTATGTCAAGTATACACTTCTGTACATTTACCTCTCACGCCTTTGGATTTGCACCACAGAAATGTTTGATGACCATACCGACCTTCCGCTCGCAAAGCTGATCAAATGTTCCCCGTAGTTCTGTTGTTTTCTGTGTCACGCGGCTGCAGGAGATTGAGTCAGCCTTCAGTCTTTGGAATGCCGTTTCCCCTTGCGGCGACAAAGCTCTCGCCGAAGTCGACATTTTCTTGGTGTGTTGTGGCAGCATTTTTGAACAGAGCGGAGCTCAAAAGGCGAAAATAAAGAAGCTTCGCTTGCAATGTTTTGCATGTTTTGGATGGGTACTGTACTGCTTTGGTGTTTTACAACTGGTGCTGCAACATGCGTTTGATAGCTTTAGTTCACATCCTCTCGCATGTGCTCAACCAAGGTACAGTCGCACCTTGGCAGAGCTGAATGTGATAATTGTGGAGTCACTAATTGGCCTTTCGTATCCTTTCGTTGAGTTCTTCAGGTCAACGTCTGGTCGCGCACATGTTAAGTTGCTTACGGAGGGTTTGCCAGGGATCCACCAACGTTTCATTCCAAAGAAGCGTTTTGTGTGTTCAAGAGAGAGTACAAAACGCTTCTGGCGTTTTTTGCCTGGAAATGATGCCAAAAACACGTTTGTTTCAAAATTACATATCTACCATCACTGCAGTGAAAACTTGATCGCCCATGCTTGGTAAAAAAAATTGAAACCTTGGTGAAAACTTAGTGAAAACCTGGTGAATTTCCAAAACCTGATGAAAGCTTGGAGAAAACCCTGGTGAATTTCCAATACCTGGTGAATTTCCAAAATCTGGTGAAACTTGGTGAATTCACCGGGTTTTCACCAAGTTTTCACCAAACAAAAACAAAGAAGCGTTTTGCACCTCCAAATTTCACCAAAAAAGAAGCGGTTTTCCGTTTTTTTTTGTGAATTTTATGCGTTTTACGGTGAAATTTGGGTTGAATTTGGTGAAATTCCAAAACCTGGTGAAAACTTGGTGAAAACCTGGTGAATTTCCAAAACTTGGTGAAAATCTGGTGCATTTCGAAAACCTGGTGAATTTCCAAAACCTGGTGAAAGATCTGGTGAATTTCCAAAAACTTGGTGAACACCGGGTTATTTCCAAAACCTGATGGAAACCTGGTGAATTTGCAAAACCTGGTGAAATCTTGGTGAATGCCAAAACCTGGTGAAAACTTGGTCTCACCAAACAAACGAAAGAAACGTTTTGTGCACTGAAGGATTCTGGTAAAACGCTTGTTGCATTCCACACCCAAAATCGGATAATGAAAACGCTTGTTGCCTTCCAAAATTAACAAAGAAGCAACTTGACATGCGCACATCAGTGTGAACCTGCATATGCCGTGCAAGGGCTGTGATTTGTACAACTGAACACGTATTCTGGACATTTCTGGACAAGTCAAGAATCTTAAGAAAGATATAGACACGCTCCTTGCGAGCTTCACCAGAATGGCTTACAGAACCTCAGGATATTTCAGTTTGCTCCCTGAAGAATCACCATGCGGTGCGTAACGGTTTGTTCACCTTGCCCTCGAAGAAAATGTGGCCATTCAAGACAGTTTTCACGAAAGCTAGCTTGTGCTAGCTGAAGTTGCTCTTGCTTTAGCAAGGAATAGGCAGGCAAGGACCGTTGGAAACCCTGAAACTTTCAAGTTAGACCCCGGCAGGCCCAGGTTCGATCCCCCCCTGGTCCCCCCCGAGAGGAGATTTCCGGCTTGTAGAGGGTCATCATCCTCATTTGTATCATCATCATCATCATCATCATCCTCATCCTCATCCTCATCCTCATTTGTATCATCATCATCATCATCACCATCATCATCCCCATTTGTATCATCATCATCATCATCATCATCCATCATCCATCATCATCATCATCATCACCATCCTCATCCTCATCCTCATCCTCATCCTCATCCTCATCCTCATCCTCATCCTCATCCTCATCATCCATCCTCATCCTCATTCCCATCCTCCATCCTCATCCTCATTATCATCCTCATTATCATCCTCATTGTCATATTATCATCCTCATTATCATCCTCTTTATCATCCTCATTATCATCCTCATTATCATCCTCATTATCATCCTCATTTTCCTCATCATCATCATCATCATCAACCAACAAACAAACAAACAAACATACATACGTACATACATACACACATACATACATACATACATACAGACATACAGACATACAGACATACAGACATACAGACATACAGACATACAGGCATACAGACATACAGACATACAGACATACAGACATACAGGCATACAGACATACATACATACAGACATACACATACATACACATACATACACATACATATACATATACATATACATACACATACATATACATACACATACATACACATATACATATACATATACATATACTTATAAATATACATAAATATACATTTACATACACATACATACATACATACATACATATACATGCATATACATATATATACATACATGTACATACATATACATACATATACATACATATACATACACATACATACATACATACATACGTACATACATACATACATACATATACAGACATACAGACATACAGACATACAGACATACAGACATACAGACATACAGACATACATATACATATACATATACACATACATATATATATATATATACATATACAAACACATACATACACACACATACATACATACATACATACATACACACATACATACACACATACATACACACATACATACGTACATACATACATACATACATACTGTACATACATACATACATACACACACATACACACATACACACATACACCCATACATCCATACATCCATACATCCATACATACACCCATACATCCATACATCCATACATCCATACATCCATACATCCATGCATCCATCCATCCATACATCCATACATCCATACATCCATACATCCATGCATCCATCCATCCAATCCATCCATGCATCCATGCATCCATGCATCCACGCATCCACGCATCCATACATCCATACATCCACACATCCACACATCCACACATCCACACATCCACACATCCACACATCCATACATCCACACATCCATACATCCATGCATCCATACATCCATACATCCATACATCCATACAGCCATACAGCCATACAGCCATACATCCATACATCCATCCATCCATACATACATACGTTGCATTGTCTTGAGCATCTTTCGTATGCATACTGCAGATTCGGGCTTCCATTTGGGGGGCGTTGTTTTTTAATCGTGCGTTTCTTTTCTTACAAAACCTGGCGAGAGACGATTACTGCATTGGAGGGTTTTCGCTTGCTGGACCCAATAGATAGTTTAACCCTACAACAGCCCTGCTCATCATAATCATCATCCTCATTTTCATCCTCATTCTCATCCTCAGCATCCTCATCATCCTCATGATCCTCATCATCCTCATCATCCTCTTTGTCCTCATCATCGTCGTCATCAGCTAATTCCTGGTACCATCACTTTCGTCATCATCAGTTTCCTTCATCGTTCTGGTCAGCAACCGCATCAACATCAAAATTGGCACTGTCTGTGACTTGCAGCCGTTTGTGACTTGCAGCAACTCCAAAAAGCCGCGTGAGACCGTTGCTGCATTCCGACTTCACCTTGCTATGTCCCCTTTACGATTACCACCCTACCCCAGCCCTGCTAGCTTTCGTACCTCCCCCCGGCCTCAAGTCTTCAATGCAGCAAGCTCTGCATGGTCTGAAGGATGATGGCAGGAATCAGCCCTGGACATGCTTGGGGAGCATGTTTGTATATGTTTGCGCAACATAGGCATCAACTTGGTTTACCGCGCTGGAGTGCTTTGAATTCTCCAAGGTCGACTGGATGAGAATCCCGTGGCTTCCATTGCTGCTGCAAATGTCCAGAATTCGTTTCGGGCAAGGAGCGAGCCCTGGCACAGGCACAAGAACAACATGAGCCAACTATACAAACGACGCGAGGAAGTTCTTGTTCCTTTGTAGTTGCAGCTTAGTGATGAAAGCGAAATTGTCTGTTACCCCTGTATGTTCAAGCCGCCCAGAATGCAAGCTTTGTTTGTAAAAATGTGTGTGCCCTTGGTTGGATACCTTGGTTGGATACGGGAGTGTGTAGGTGCTTTCGTGAGTTCCACATTGAAGCTGCCAACCTCACTGCTGCAGAGGACATGGGATACAAGGGGCAAGATGATTTATTGTATGGGTTTCGTATGGTTTTGTTGACAGTGTGTCACTTTTTTTCTGCGCTGAAAACATCTTCAGGCAATGGACTGCCATTTGCCTCTTTAGTTGGGGGATGTTGGGAGATGTTGGGAAAAATTCTGGAAGGAATGACCGAGATTTACCCAACAGCATTGATGGTATTGACTGTTGAGTTTTAATCTCTGGGTCTGGAAGCGGTGCGTTGTTTGGCGCAAAACTGAACAACGGAAAGGCTGGAAACCTGGAACCTGCGGTTGGGTTGCTGGGAAAATATGAACGCTTGGAGGCTAGACACACCATGAGAATAACCTATGAATCATTGGTTTGGTAAAAACTTATAGTAGGAGTTGTGGTGGGTCTGCAGTAAGTCCTTCACTGTAGCAGGACATATATGATTCTCGTGGCTATGCGGTGAGGAAGGATTGGGTGAATGGGCCCAACAAAGTCTTTCGTTTCATTTTGCAGAGCGGCTTGGATGGCAAATGGAAGAGCATTTCAAGATGTCGAAAGCATGATCGCGATTGATCACGTATCACGTAATATCTTGGAACATTGCACAGATCAAAACAGATCAAAACAGTCGTGACATGTCGTGGCAAAAGTTTCGGGTAAAGTTTTTGTGCCGGATGTTTCGGATGTTTCGGGGGCCGGGGCTCATTTCGAGCAGCCGACTCAGCCGACTCAGCCGACTCAGCTGACTCAGCCGACTCCGGCAGGCTTTTTGGAGAAATCCTTTGTATCCGACTACGAAGCCTTTTTCTTCATGGAGCCTTGGCGCGTGTATCAAAACATATCAAAACTAGCCTGCTTCCTCAGGTATTACTAGGGTTGGCTGATATTGGATATGTAACATGATATGTATCGATGCGTACAATGTCTTGAACTTACTCAGTGTACATCTCAGCACCAGTGGACTCATGTAAGAAACCAGAACCTTAGTTTTCTCGCCGCATTTTAAAGCACAGGCAAACGCCCCCCGCTTTGCAAAGGGAACAGTGCGGCACAAAGGGCACAGCGCGGCACAGTGAAAGCCTTGAGGAATTTGACTCCACTCCTCTCCGTCCATTTTGGCTGGACCAGTTCTATGCTGAGGCAAGTGCCTCATTGCAGCCATTGTCGGGTTTATAGCGGCATCATTATTGTACCATTACAATACCATTACAGTACCTGTTTTGAATGTATATAGATGATGTTTGTAGTGAAGATGTGAGCTTTGATATCAACTTACGACAGAGCTGGTTGCGAAGCTCTTTATCGCTAGTGAAACGGTGGGGAAGTAGATTGGAGCGAAAGCGGAGAACGTGACCCGTAGGAATTGAGTCTTGAAATGTGATGCAATCAGTCATAGTCAAGCAATCCTTCAGAGATGAACCCGCTTGCAGCCAACGGCTAGGAGGGGCAAGTCTGCCAGTACTTTGTTTGCAGTCCAAAGATGTCAAGGGTTGTTCTGGAGAGCATGTCAAGCGCAGGTCTTCCAATATCCTCGCGCAGCGATTCGCGGCAGCCGCTACAGAGGAGACTCCTGGGACAACTTCTTGCATCACATCCCCAATTCGTCACATGGCATCACATCGGAAGATGTGGCAAATTGGGCGGCTTGTTGCAAGCAGCGACTTCCACGATTTGACAACTTCTTAACTGAGGTTGTTGTACCATATGAATGGCAATGCCATTTATTTTCTGCGTCATCCTTGGCTACGTTTTCTTGCACAGAAGCTGGAGGAGCGAGGAGGGAATGGGGGCAAAGATTGAAAGACAAAGTTTTTGTTACAGGGATAGATAACAGTTGTCAGAAGCAGCTTCAATCCCTCCATGCTACTTTTAGTTCAAGGGCAAAAGAGTCAGTAAACACAGGGAAAGCTTTTTTTTTGCATGGGTGCTTTTTTCAGCAACACCCACTGGGCCAATATTTGTTGAGATTTTGACACGTGACAGATTTGCCGCCAACATTGCATAGTATCCATCAAGAAGAATTGCAGCATTGTTACGAAGTAGATTTAGGACCATTGGGACCCATTGGGGCAGCCTAGGGCTCGATCTGCTGTGTTCCCACACTAAGATTCTCCACCACGCATGTTTGCTGCCACAAGCGGCATGGCAAGGAAGAGGCAGCTTCGGAAAATGGAAGTGTCTTGGAGAATTGGAGAGCGAGCTTTACTGTATTTACATGTATTTACTAAATTTTACTAAATATTTACCATGCTTCGTTTGCTTCGTCATGCTTTCCTACAGGGTGGTTTGTTGAGTTGGATGTATTACATCCCCGCTCTACAGCATTTTGCTACCGTTCACTCTAGACAGCTGCAATCCTGGCAGTCAGAAAGAAAATGTGTTGTTTCCAATCTGGAACACTGGCGGACGAATATTTGAGAGTTGCGGATTGAAGAGGATGATTCAGCAGAGAGAGTGCCCTTCGAGCATTTCTTTATTGATGTGTTCAGGTGAGGATCCCAATTTGCACAGATCTCAAAGTAGGGGGAGTAGAGGATCTCTGCTTCTCTGCTATTGAGGCTGAAGTGAGATGATCTTTTTAATTTTTAATCTTTTTATTTTTTTGGCGGCCTGCTAATCAGCATGATGCGCACTATGCTAGGAAAGCGCCCTCAACCTTACAACAGAAACCTCTGACTCACGATACTCACGAACCAAGTTATGGCCAGCCGACTCACTCGCAAGCCCGTTGGGCCCGTTGGGCCTGTCGACCCCTCACTATGCAGGTCAATGATTAGCGAACCCACCATCTCGCCCACCGGCTGCCTCACTAGTCAACTGTTTCGTAAGTGCATTCACCAACTCCCAAACATCATCAGAAATGCGACGCAGTAGCTACATATACTCAAACAATCTCAAACAGGCCAATAAAGATCACTAAAGAACATCCGCTGGCATAATATGGCATGATATGGCCTGCCAGCAAAAAAAACTTTCCTGCGTGCAGTGACCTGCGATGACCACTGAACGCGTCACCAGTTACAGTTGGACAAGAGGAACGACGGAGTTGCACAATTCAGCAGTCGCCCAGTCACGGTGCTACCCCATTGGCCTGAGGAAGGTAGATTGCATCCTTTGGTGCAAATCGAACTGTCATGCCTGATCAGTATTTCCCTAGCCCATAGGTCAAGAGATACCTTTGCATACTGTATATAGAGATTGCGAGAAATCTGGTACTCTACGTCCTTTTGAGCGTGTAATTACTGAGAGGAGTTTTCGGTCCAGTCCTGCCAGTACGTCACTCTACGTAGAGGTTGTTGTCCTGAAGCAGGTATTGCTTTCGATGTGCGAATGGCACAGCTGACCCTCGAAGCACCAACGCGAGACAGCCTCAGCTGGTGGAACAGTGTGTTTGAGAAGGTCTCAAGATGTTTCAAGGCATTTTTCAAATTTGTGGATAGTAAGAGGAGATGTGACGCTGAAAGTTTGCCGCTTGCACCAAATAACGCTACAGGCGATGGTCTTGCCATGTCAGTAGCAAGAGTTTGCAACATGATGCAAGCTGAGGAAGTGATTTGCAAACTGCATGGACACAGAACGTACCGGAAGGCGTGGAGTTGCGGCATGTCCTCACATGTGCAACATAGATGCTTTCCAAAAGTAAAACAGTATCCACAAGCGAGATGCAAATAGTGGCAATTGATTAAATTGCCCTGCACTTTGACTTCGCAGCTTTTGAGTCCGGTGATGCAGGAGAGAATCCGTATCAAGATGATTCGTTGCTGGTGGGCGGCTTGCTTCAGACAGTTTAACAGACCTCTACTGTATTGCACAGGATTTTTTGCAGCCACCGTTACCTGTATGATTTAAATTGATTTAACTTATATAATTCTTTGCTCTACGCAGCCTGCTGGACTGTTCCATGCCTGCTCCCTTTTGTAGCTTCATGTGCTTGGACGTCGAAGGGTGCTAGCTACTTGAGGTAACTATGCCAACACCTTGTTGAACGACAGCTTCGAACCACCAGAATTTGTTGCTATGCGAATTATTGGCTTGAAGTAGGGAGTCATTCCATGTCATTCCTACTTTTCCAGACAGTGAATAGCAAGAGCGGTTTTGGAGTGAACATGATCGAGCAAGAACGGCGGCGGCTTAATTGCCAATGTCCAAGCAAGGACTTCGAACTTCAGACCTTTGGACAGTTTGGACGCCAAGCCTTGAATTTCACTGGTTGAAACAATGGTTGAGATATGTTGAGATTTCCTGCTTGAAGGCGAAATGTAGAAATAAGATTGCCACCAAGTTTGACAGTGTTGCTCCTGCGCTTTCAGATGAATCCGGCCTTCATCTCAGGTTCGTCATGGAGCTTTGGCCAACATTTTGGAAAACCTGGACAATTCGTTGGTCACTCTGCGCATTTGATTTTGGCTAGCGCAGGAACAAAACATACCTTTTTTCTTGGTCAGTTCGAACGTTTTGCTGCATTCTTTGCTTTCTTTCTCGATATTTGAAGGAGAACTCAAGACTGCACATCCCATTGATGTCCTGGCAGGTGAATGTTGCTACAGAAACTGACAATGATGTGAACAACTGCAGGTGACATTGGCAGTGCAAGCCTTCCACCAGGCAAATGCAACCTTGTTGGTGGAGAGTCTCAGCGAATCTGATTTTGGCGTCTTGGCAATGGTCTAAGCTGCAAGCGGGCAAGCCGCGGCAAGACAGATCAAGACAGCCAATCGTGCAATGATGAAGAGTTGCTTCGCGGTGCAGCCCTAGATGCATTTGGACGTTTTTGTTTTCCGCCGTTGGGATTGGGAGTTCTAATGGATTCTAATGGGCTTCGAATCAGCACAGCTGTCACGATCTGTGTGGAGCACAGTGGGTCATGAGCGGTGCTGTGTGCTGTGGCGCTGAGAAGTTGTCGTGGTTTCATCCGTGGACTTTGCACCCCCAGGCTTGACATTACCACATTTGAGGTAAGAGAATTCAAGACGGACGAAGGAAGGGCGAAGGATTAACATGCAGCATATGTTGTCCCATTTATATAAATGTTTTGGAACATTAAGATACATGAACATGATGTTATATAGAAGATTGTAGTGGATTGTGGTTGAGCGTTGTATGGCGTATTTAATCTATGATTTATTCATTTTAACTCTTGTGTGTTTGTTGTTTTTTTGTTGTTCTTCTTCTTCTTCTTGTTGTTGTTCTTGTTGTTGTTGTTGTTGTTCTTGTTCTTGTTCTTGTTCCTGTTCTTGTTCTTGTTGTTATTGTTGTTGTTATTCTTCTTCTTCTTGTTGTTGTTGTTCTTGTTGTTCTTGCTGTTCTTGTTGTTATTGTTGTTATTCTTCTTGTTGTTGTTCTTTTTCTTGTTGTTGCTATTGCTGCTGCTGCTGTTGTTGTTGTTGTTGCTGTTGTTGTTCTTGTTCTTGTTCTTGTTGTTGTTGTTGTTGTCGTTGTTTTCTTTTGAGGCAGATATTCATGTCAGTCAGTATATTCTTTGAACAAGTTGCAGCAGGCACAGGGCCTTCGCTGCGCGTTGTGCCGGCCACCCTGCCAGAGCACATGGCATTGTGTGATTTGGCGGCCGCCGTTCACACCGAACATTTATTGTCGCCCGGCAATGATCGGCAAGTCTTTTTTGGGGTTCTTATTTCTCCGATTTTTGCACGGCTTGTTTTTTGTGTTGTTTGCAACACAAGAATGCACAAGACAGCCACCTGGCATTTGCAAAACATGCGATAGAGCATCAGCGGACAAGAAATCCAATAGAGTTCTGCACAAAGATAAGCAGTGCCCGTACAACCTATCACTGTCCAATCTCCTCTACATTTCGATGACTATCATTTGAGATTTGAATGTGTTTGATATGTGTTCATGCGTATGCTGCGAATATATTGAATACACACATGCATGCATGCATCATACATATATAAGTGCATGCATATGAGACAAATTCTGTTCGAAAAGGGAACCTTAATGCCCAGGCTCGAATTTTGTAAACGTCCCGGAAAACCTCTGCAACAGTGGTTATAAACAACCTATGCAGATGCCTGGCGAGCTCTCAATCAACTACACCCATTTGACATGGACAACCCTGCACATAGACAACTAGTCAGTGACCTATAGTTTTCGAGAGAATGAGAGTCTTTTCATGATTCATCACCGAAAATCGTCACCGAAAATCATCACCAAAAAGCAGAGCGCTTTCGCCCTGCCCTGCCAATATGCTCCATCGTAGCTGGCTTTATCGCTTTTATCTTCAAATTTCAATCATGTCTCCTCCACTTTAGTATTAAAAAAAGGCGCTGCAAGGTATATAATGATAGTTTTTGCATGCTTTCACCCTTTTTACGAAAGGTAGCATCAAGCTACCTGAGTTCTCCGCTTGCTGTGCAAGCTACTTTTCCTTTTGTATGGGGTCGGTGAGGATTTATTTGGAGCGTTCAAGTATTGGTTTCAGTCCTTGTCCCAGGCTTCCCCCCCTCTATCGCCCATCTCTTCTCTTATCACGAAAGCTAGCTTGTGCTAGCTGAAGTTTCTCTTGTTTTAGCAAGGAATAGGCAGGTAAGGACCGTTGGAAACTCTGAAACTTTCAAGTTAGCCCCCCCTGGCAGGCCCAGGTTCAATCCCTCCCTGGCCCCCCCCGCCCCCCCCAAGAGGAGATTTCCGGCTGGTAGAGGGTCATCATCCTCATTTTCATCATCATCCTCACCCTCCTCCTCATCATCATCATCATCATCATGCATTGTCTTGAACACCTTTCATATGCATACTGCAGATTCGGGCTTCCATTTGGGGGGCGTTTTTTTTTTTTAAATCTTGCGTTTCTTTTGCTTACAAAACCTGGCGCGAGACGATTACTGCATTGGGGGGTTTTCGCGTGCTGGACCCAATAGATATTGCAACCCTACAACAGCCCTGCTCATCATAATCATCATCCTTTTTTTCATCCTCATCCTCATCCTCAGCATCCTCATCATCCTCATCATCCCCATCATCCTCATGATCCTCATTATCCTCATCATCCTCATCATCCTCATCATCCTCTTCGTCCTCATCATCGTCGTCATCAACTCATTCCTATCAACATCAAAATTGGCACTGTCTGTGACTTGCAGCCGTTTGGGACTTGCAGCAACTCCGAAAAGCCACGTGAGACCGTTGCTGCATTCTGACTTCACCTTGCTATTCCCCCTTTACGATTTCCACCCTATCCCAGCTCTGCTAGCTTTCGTGCCTCCCCCCTGGCCTCAAAGTAGTGCTATCGCACGCGCTGCCTTCGTCGCCATCTTCTCCCACCTGTTCGCTATGTCCTCACCACCATTCTTCCCATCATTCTTTTCAAACAGAGAAATGTGAAACAAAGACCATGTATTGAATTTCCAATATGTGCACAGGTTACCTTTGCTGAGTTGCTTATAAGTTCACAAAAAATCCTTTGTAATTTAACTATATAGATCAGATCAAATACACACACACAAGCTCCCAACTCCCATAAGTCGATTGCAATTGCTTTAAATATCACCTAACAAATCCTAAAAACTAAACAGCCTAACAGGAATTACAATATATAGCTTATAACCTACTTGTAACAAAGTTTGCCAGTGCCTACCAATGCTCTAACTGACAACTGGTCACCTAGCAGGTGCACCCTTGCTGCGCATAGCCATGCACAAAGTCGCATTCTGCGATGCACGGACACTTCTGCATACAGAGGTATAGCACAACCATTCCTTTCTCCACCACCTTACTTCGTCCCACTCCCGAACACAGTTGCGCATGGCTCGGCAACTGGCTTCATATGATATGTCTCCTCTTCCTCCCTCTCACCATACCCGAAATGCCGACCCCGGCTCGGCCAACCTCCTCTGAGAACACCTTGTTGAACTCTTGTCTCGCATCTAGAACAATCTCCAGGCCATTAACAACTGCAAGCTACCGACATGTACTGACGCCTTACACACATACATGCATACAAACACACATGCACTCCACCTACTTTCCTAAATACCTACCTACGTACCTACGTACCTACCTACCTACCTACCTACCTAGCTACCTACCTGCCTGCCTACCTGCCTCCCTAGATAGATACATGCACCGATATATGCATACATACATGCATGCATGCATGCATGCATGCATAAATACATACATACATACATACATACATACATACATACCACATATACACACATACACACATACACATATACACATATACACATATACACATATACACATATATACACATTTACATGTACATATTTACATACATACATATTTACATATTTATTATAAAAGGGCTAACGCCCTGGTCCCGCCGACCCCCTTTCAAGGGGGGAGGAAGGAATGCGTCATATATGAATCCGTAGAACCCAAGCGACCTGTCGGACCCGAGTTTTGAAAAAAAAGTACAGGTCTCTTAGGAAAGTGCGGCAGTTTGTAAAATATTGGATTTCGCACATTTGCAAGAAACATTGATAAGCCAGCATCAGATTGATCAATCTATGTGGTATTCAACATGGTTCCCATAAGCAATAAATGATACCTCTGGCACCTTATTGGTATGATCACCACAAACCACCCTTGACACACCACGATCCCATTCGCTCCTTCGGTTTTCGCCTGAACCCCATCCTGCTCAAAGACCTTTGTTTGGGAAACCCTGACAGCAACCCCGCATAACTTGTAATGTAGTGGTGAAATTAATTTGGGATCTAATCCAATCTCATCTAATTACTTCCAAAGAGTAAGCAATGGTTAATCTTGCTGAGCAGGGCTGCTCAAAGCAACTAAACAGCTACACCTCGCGGATGGCAAACAAGCCACTCTGATCACAGTCAGCTGTTGAGATGAATGATCTCTTACAGACACGCAAATAGATTTGGCGAGGGGCCACATGTCTAGTCAAGTGGCTTGGTCTCCCTATCCAGTGTTCATGTAATTGCACGCTTTCCGATACGGGGCCCCGCAAAAATAAGCGTTGAAAATCCCCTACATGTCCCACACAAAAATATATCTATCACATATCGGGTTTAATATACAGATTGAGGTTCGCTTTTACTTTTCACATGCATCCAATTGATGCCATGGTGCCACATGGGTGCACTGGGGTGCAGCACAGAGAAGCAAGACAGGAAAACGGGTGTGCCCATGATATGCCCTCAAGGGGTACCCCAGGCGAGGCACAGCCGAGGAATGGGAGGCAGCAAGAAACGGGCAGAAAAACGAAGCGTGAACATGAGAGCAGTGCCTGGGACATGTGGTGCAAACGGAAAATGGGCATGGCTAACGCAAGAAAAGCAAGGGGAGAAGCAAGAGACACATGAAATGCCGGTGCCGCCACCATCGAAGCGGATGAGAGAGAAGCAACCTCCCGCACGACCATCTGTGAAGGTTGAGGAAAGCACAAGCGGAGGAGATCAACAGCTGGCGGCCAAAGATGCAGTGGCCAGTCGGACAGTGACATGTGGTGACCTGGGCTTGCATGCAAGGGAAGAGACCCAGAGGCTGCCGCAAACAGGCACGGACAGGAGAGCGGCGGGCACCGGGCCAAAGCGACGGCTACGGACGAAAACGCCAGCGGCGGTAGCCCTAGAGTATTCTTCGGAGGAAGGATCAGAAGAGGAAGATATGAAAGCACCAGCAATGACCCAAGACAAGCGGATGAACAAATTGTTCAGTTATTGAGCCAATGCATCGCAGAAAAGCCAGCATTACCATGGAATTGCCAAAATGCAACGGACAAGCTGACAGCCTATGATTTGCCATGGGCGCATTGCAGCTTCAAGGGATGCAGTTTTGCTGCTGAAACTGATGATGCAGTGCCGGCGCACATCCTTGAAGCGCATGCGGCAAGGTTGACGGCGGCTTGTGTGGACGGCGTAAGCAACGAAGCACTGCTGCGATTCTATCGCGCAGCAATGACACGGAGATGTCAAAGCGGAGCGCCGGTGGCGAATGCATTTATCGACCGCCGGGCACTGCAACGATATCAGCATGCCCGGGACCGGGAAAGCGACGAGATTTCATCTTTGCTGTGTTTTGTCTGTGCGGGGAAATACCCGTACCTGAGAAGTGGCCGGAACCAACAGATTGCCTGGGCACAGCCAGTGCATGGAAAGAATGCGACAGTATACTACAGGAGGCCGAGAAGCTGCTGGGGATGGAAACATTTATGAATCGGTACGTTTCCCAAGAGACACCGTTTGAGCAGCAAGAAATGAAGCAGGAGTTGCAGGACTGGCAGTGTGAGGTTCAAATGGGTACGGTCTCGATCAAGATTGTGCGTTGCCCTGAAGACGAAGTCTGCGCAAAGCGGTGCAATGATCAAAGACTATGCCCACAGTGCTGGGTGCCCCTGTGCAGAAGTTGCCAAGAAGATCTTGTTCGGAACAGGGCCGCGGCACTGAGCAACGACATGATGATATACTATATGGCCCTAAAGAGGCATGTCGTGAAGAAGTGACCGTTATGGAGATGCTCTGCGCAAGCCCTTGTCTCACAACCATGATTTGCTTCAGCTTGGAGCAAAAACTTCGCGGGGACCGTGCGTTGGACCAGGATGCGTGGATGAACCCGTATCGCATGGCCGCACAGGGGAACGCGACAACGTTCCCATTAGCATGGGAAGACTTGCTGCAGCAATTGCAAGCCTAGACAAATCCGGAGAGAAGGGGGCAGAACGCAGGAACGGAAAGCTGCCGCACAGTGGGGCGAGTTTGAGAGAGATGGTCAGCGTGATCGTGAAAACGGCACGGAGCAAGAGTGAACCTGTCGATGTCAGACGTTTGCTGCATCAAGCACGTGTTCGGCGCCATGTCGTTGTGAGCCTGAATGTGGATGCGGTGGCGCGAGGCCATCCTGCTTTCCAGGGCTTACGCAACTTGCTGCAGCGTTGACAAAGGAAGGAACGCAGGCTTGCCAATTTTAAGCTTTTGGGGGTGCTGAGAAAGGCCGGCCAGTTTGAAGTTTGTTGAGGTTTTGAGGCTTTCAAGGGCTTTAAGGTTTCCAAGGGTGGCTCAAAACTGCCACATAGCAGTTTCGAAACCGTATATAGATCCAAGATAGGCTCACTTTGCGGGGCTTACGCAGCTTGCTGCAGCGTTGACAAAGGCGGGAACGCAGGGTTTTAAGGGCTTTAAGGGTTTCGAAACCGTAGATAGACCCAAGATAGACCCAGTTTGCTTACGCAGGGTGCCACGGCGGCCGTCGAAAGCTGTAGGCTGCTGCTGACAGAGGCGGGCCAATGATTGCTAAGGAGCTGGCAAAGCTGGCACAGGTAGGGCGTCAAAAGCTGTAGGCTGCTGACAGAGACGAGCCAATGATTGCGAAGGAGCTGGCAAAGCTTGCACAAGTAAGGCAACAACCACGGGTGTCTAAAAACTGCCACATAGCAGTTTCGAAACCGTAGATAGACCCTAGATAGGCCCAGTTTGCTTATGCAGCATGCCACGGCGGCTGTCGAAAGCTGTAGGCTGCTGCTGACAGAAGCGGGCCAATGATTGCCAAGGAGCTGGCAAAGCTGGCACAGGTAGGGCGTCAAAAGCTGTAGGCTGCTGCTGACAGAG
>Ga0126342_10010320_pt1 | contig 16709 bp, 15 predicted proteins | sample Cyp1metagenome_FD_92528 | JGI IMG/M metagenome (GOLD analysis project Ga0126342, IMG submission 92528) | Coral microbial communities from Lord Howe Island, Old Settlement Bay, Australia - Cyphastrea 1 metagenome | ecosystem: Host-associated > Invertebrates > Cnidaria > Coral ... | reverse complement strand
TGGCACGCTCCCCCTTGCGTCTGCCGGGGTCGGCGGATATTGACTGCTGGCTACTGGCTGGGTGCTGCTGTCTTATTCCCTAACGCGCTCCCCCTTGCGCAGCCGGGGTCGGCGGATATATATCGTCTATGAAACAATGTCAACAACAACAACAACAACACAAACAGCAACAGCAACAGCAACAGCAACAACAACAGCAACAGCAACAACAACAACAACCACAACAACGACGACAACAACAACGACAACAACAACAGCAACAGCAACAACAACAACAACCACAACAACGACGACAACAACGACGACAACAACAACGACAACAACAACAGCAACAGCAACAGCAACAGCAACAACAACAACAACAGCAACAACAACGACAACAACAACAACAGGCATATATTGGTCAAAACATCTGAGAACTGTAGACATGGGATAAAATCTGTTTAGATTGAAGGTCTTAAATCTTGACCATTCTTGACCCATACCCACATGTGAGCCCTGCTGAGGTAAGTCCGGAGTAGGTCCGGTCCTCAACTGACCAACAGATACCCAGCAGCTGATTACGATTGATGATGTAAAGACAATTTGTTGGGTTTCTACCTAGTGGTTGCTCAATGTTTTTCATGATCTCGATTTTCCATGATATTGCATTTTTTCTTCCGTGACATATTATTGCTATATATCTATTTGTCCATGCTGTTGATGTCCCTGTCCTTGGATCATTAGCGTCGCACATATTTGAGCTGATGTAGTAAATCTATGACGTTTTCGTGCCACTAGAGAGGCGCCAAAAAATGATGCAGTCATATCCAGCAGATCTGAAAACTGGGGTTTGTACATGACAGGGCAGATTGCATGGTTTGTTTGTTGCTTTTGGAGTGTCCATAGTCCAGTCGCTCTTCTAATATGTGTTTGGACCCTTCCTATGGGTCCTATAGCCCAAGGTTCAGCTATCGACAGCTTCAGCCTCAATTCCAGCTACTTCCTGGCCAAAGGTGTGCCAGTGCTTGGTGCGCTCTTCAATTTGGGCGTTGCTTGGCATCTACGACTAACAGCAGAGACATTGGGGACAGGATCAAGGGATTTTTTGCATCATTTGCCAAGGTCCCTGTGCTGGACATGTTTGAAATGTAAGACAATGTTTGTTCAACAAGCAGTCCAATTCTGCACGGAATTTTCCCATCAATCATCGCTGACACAGTGCAAGGAGACGGAGGGTTTCTACTCTTGGGAGAAGTGCCAAGAGAGCATCGGGGCCTGGTTCACGCAGCCCCTTATCTGCCAGGGATGGAAATTTGACCTTTGGGTTTTTGGGCATCACTCTGGATAAATTTTGACCACAAACAAATATACGAAAGACATATTATAGCTATCACATTCCGAACCAAACTGCGTTGCTACTTGCCAAGCTATTCTTCCAAGTCCTAATATGTCCAATTTCATGACAGATCATATATGATATCATATGATATCATATGCTGTCCTCTTCAAGTTGACTCTTTGATTTTTTTTGTTCGTTCCATTCGCAGTTGAGGCAGTCGCGCCGGGAGCGTTTCTACGGCGTGGTGCCCAAAGTGGCGCAGCTGGATGGACTTCGCGTCTTGGACCAATGGGCCCGGCGTTGAGGCGGTGGGATGTGGGTGTATAGCCAGGGAAAATGGGGAGATCAACCATGAAAACTATAGGAAGTTTATTGAATTTTGAGATATTTTGATAAGAAAGTGGGATGTCATGATTTTTGATTCAAGATATGGCCGTGGGGGAATACTATAGCCAACGAAAAATTGAGGGTGGACAAGCGATTTGTTGGGGTGCTGAAACACCAAAAAGCAGTAACATGAATGGCTTTAGCCAACAACCCCTCGACCTTCATCTCAGCCAACGGGTCATGCCAGCAAAGACGGGTTCAAGATATATAACCAAGAGTAGTACCAACAATTGGCATGACCACAGCAATGAAATAGTTGATGATATGGATAGATATAATAAGGAGAGTTCCAAGCAAAACTTGCTAGCATTTAAAACTCCCATTTGTCCAACATGGTAAAATCAAACCGCATTTCCAGTTTCAGGGTGCAACAATGTGACTGAAAGCATTGAGGCAGCGCACGCACCAAAGCTGTGAATCTATTACCCAATTCCAGTACAACTGAGTGTCACTCTTCCGTTGCAATCATCTATAGCCTGCAGATGCCTATAGTATATATAGATGTCTTTAATTTATTGAGCCTGATTTTTGTTTCTCAACTTCAAGTACCAAGGTGAGAAGATCTCGGAGACTGACGAAGAAGCTTTAGACGCTCAGAATGTGCACAATGAAGGTACACACCAAAGCAACAGTTCCCATCAGGAACTTCCCAGTCGATGCAGTGGAAACGATTTCTGCTGAAATAGGGGGTTCAATTAAAACTGTTCCAGTCTATGAGTCTATGATTCCAAGCGTTCTTGAAGTCGCATGAACATGGGCACTGGTCGAGTCAGATGGGCCACCGCTTCAGGAAAACATGGCGAAGATGAATGCGGAGCATTTTGGAAAGCACGTGGCAACTTGGACATCATGGGACTTTAAATAAGAAAGGTGGAGATCCAATGAGGAAACTGTGATGCTTTCTATAGGATGTCCTTTTTCGTTGGTTGGTTGGTTGATGGAAGGAGGAGATTTCCACCCATTTCTTCATTTTTTTTCATGTGAATGATGATAATTAGTGAAGTGTACCAAACCGGCCCCTGTATTCTTTAGCAAAAGGACATCATGGATTACTGTATTTCTCAAAATGGGGATTGTTGGGGCCACTTCCATCTAGTTCCAACTAGGAAAAACTTCGACCAAGGATATCGATGGCATCTTTGCCGATGCGGCGGCCGATCCATGGCCTCTCGACCTCAAAAAGTGTGACATCAGTGAAGACCATAGAATGTAAATGGATGTAAATAGGATGCCAACCATTTTTATCCAGAATATCCATAGATATTACAAATAAGATACATATAATATACATATATCATATACATTCATATCTATTCCATCTATTCCAATACATATCTATATATTCCCAGGTTGGATATGTTTGACAGCTTTACATCACTATCAGCCAGGTGCCGCACGGGCGCTGCGCCCCGACTGGGCACCGGACTGGCAGCCCTGCCGAAGGGTGGCCCGAAAGTCGCCGCCAGCGGAAGTGCGCCGGCCACGAAGAGTTTCCAGCCGTGCCTCGGGGTGAGTTGGGCGGGTGACCAGAGATGGTGGAATTTGGGGTCAAAAAATGGGAGAATGGCTGAGATCTATGATAGTTTTAGGGATTTGGATCTATTTGACCTATAGTCCTATAGTCCCGGTGATTTTGGTGACTTCTGATGCCAAAGAGCAAGTTTTAGCCGAGGCTTTCGCGCGAGCAAGTGACCAGTGCCGCCAAGAAAGAGGGCGCCAAAGGTGGTGGCTGAGGATAAGAGGTCCCATTTTGGGGATCCAGGCGAACCACTGGCGACTTCACCTGGCATCAAGACATATCCACTCATAAGACAATTGGGATTCAAGAAAATTGGAGATGATTTTCCCCATATCATAAGATCCCCATGTTCCAGGTTGGATAAATTTAGAGACATCCAACATGTTGTGGTATACACCGTGGTTCGCCTGGGAACCTTCAAAATGGGACCGGGAGCTGATGGCAATGGTACACACAAGGCGAGGGGCTGGTGTTTTCAATGAGAATCAGATGGTGTTTAATGGCACTTGTTACAGTAATTACTGTACATTGTCTAGTTTTTCTTGTCTCAGATTTGCAAATTCAACCTTTGGTCTTTGCACGTGTTGCTTTGCTGATTCTGAGATCAATGTGTAAATTCTTGATGTTTGATCAAGAGAAATCAGATATGCTATTGGCGTACAGGCCAATGTGGCGGGACTACTGGACGAGTGAATCTTAGTTGAATTTCATGGGAGGGGCTTAACAATGTAAGTCACATGGTTGATAGTGACAACCCAGAATTGCTGGAGCTGCTCAGGGACAATGCTTCATATGCTTTCAGATGTGTTCACATACCATTTTTAGCGTGCTGTACTCAAATCTTTCACTTGCAATTACAATTTACCCTTGGAATCCAGGAATACAGAGGCTCCAGCAACACCTGGGTCTGTGGTGTTTCTGTATTCAGAGGCGCGCGAATAGCTGCGTGATTGCTGCTCCAATGATCAGAATTAAACAGATGATTTGAGTTGATGGCGTTGCGGCTTGGGAACTATGAAGTGATCAAGGATGTTTCTATCCTATATAGATGGTCTAGTGTCCTTCATTGACATTGGCCAAAGCCATAACTTGCCCTTCACGTCGCTGAGGACTGGAGCGCTCCTGTGGCCAGGAAAGTTTCAGTAGATGTCCCCTACTACTCAAGTGAAATGTGAGAAGGGAGGACTACAAGAGTCCTCCAGTGTTGAAAACACTGATGATCATACTTGTCATATCTTGTCATGGCAGTTTGTCATGATTTGTCAATAGATGCAATTCGTGGACCTCGGGAGTTAGTCCAAAATTGGATCTCTTTCGCAATTAGTGAGTCTAGTATTTGAAGAACAATGATTCCATAGCGTCCATGTTTTGCCTCAGCCGTTGTTGATCGAACTTGGATGATTGAATATAGCAGCTATTAGCAGTGACGACCAAGTGCAAAGTACACAGTTTCAAGTTCAGTTTCACCTTTGTAGTTGCGACTTGCCCTTGCAAGCCATCACACCAAAAAGCAAGATCGACATGATTTGCATCATTTGGTTTTGGTTTTTGCGTCCTGTGTGTTCAAGTCAAACATTTGCGCACAAAGTACCCTCCGACCTCTGACAATTCATCCTGGCAAGTTGATGGGAAATCCACATGTTTGAGATGCAAAACTAATCATCTACTGACTTTCATATACTGTCATGGTCATTAATAACACTGAAAACCAGCTCCTATGTTTTCTTAGCGATTAACAATATTAACACCATAAATGACAACATATGCCAGGCGCCTCTGGCTTGGCATCGAGATGTGAATTCACACAATGCCAGGGGCTAAAAATTTATGGGCTTTTCAGGTGACATGCTGCTTTGGTTCCATCTATAGGATATTCCTTAGCAACATTGTCAGCAACATTGTCAGTGAAGGGGATGGAAAGCATTGGAAGCACACCGGAAACTGAGGTCTTAATCTGCAACGAAGCCTCTGAGGTGGGGAACTGACACTCAGTTTGCTCGTATTCTCAGGTCTTAGAAGTTCTTGCTATCCCTGATGTCAGATCCGACACCACTAAAACAACCCCGGCAAAATGGCTTTTCTGACTGGGGAACGGCAATTTAGAGAGATTCAGCTTCATGATGATCATCATGTTCCATCTCATCCAGGACGGCACGTTGCACGCAAAGGGAGAGGCACGATGGACATTTCCTGCAGCGTTTGTGACCTGCAGATGCATCATTTTGCTGACATTCAATATGAAAAACAAATATATTCATCCACATGCCTTGCATTAGTATGCATCTTCAACATATTCCATCTCATATTTCTCAGATATATCATCAACAATTCATCAAAAACATGTCCATCTATAAACTCTGAGTTCCTTCTCCCTATTTTTTGTCACATTCCCCATCTCCCCCATCCATCTGCCATGCCCCAGGAACTGAAGGCGTCCTTTTGGCTCTGCGACTTGGGCCTGGCGGTGGACTCCCAAAGTTGGACCAGCGAGGTGCCGATCCACTGATGGGTTGGAATGTGGGGTAGATGTACCACATTGTACCACATTAAGAAATTGTAAGTCTTATGAATCTTGAACATCTGGCTTCAACTAGACTGAAATTTCGTAATTATGGATATAAATGGATATAAATGGCAAGTCTGAGATATTTGTGTAATTATATGTTTTGGACTAGCCCGTGTGTGCGGAGAGCTTTTTGTTGGTGTTTGTTTGGGGCATGAACATGGGTGGATTTTGTTGGTGGCAGGTGGTGCAATTTGGGTGTTTGCTGATCTTTACAGGAAGAAGGTTATCGAAGACGCTGGCGCAACATGATTGAACATGCTTCTGATTTCTGGATTTGTCCGGTGCAATTATATATATGCCGAGGTCTTTCGAGTCCTGTGATTGTTTCTTTGTCGTTTTCCGTTCTCCTTATTTTACAGCCTCACCGTGGCAGGAGAGTCTTTGGCGCACCACGGATATCGGCAACTGGGCTCTAATACAGCTATCATCAGCTATCGCTGAAACGCATAAGCTCCAAAACAGGACGTTTGTTGTGGTTCCAAGCGAACATCATTTTTGAGCCATACCCAAGTCATCTCACATTTTCATCTCACATCTTTAATATTTTAATGACTTGGCACAAGATTTAGGGAAGGTTCCTTCATATAAGATATATAAGCTACATAGGGAGAGGTCTTCGCTCTATGTCTGTACCATATGATGTACTGTAGATACTTCTAACATCATCCTAAGACATTCAAATGCCAAGGTGGTGACTGCCGCTACTGGCCTGCTTCCTGCTGGATGGTTCACTGCTCCTGGGTGTGATTGTATTCGGCATTCCTTTGGGATGAGCGTTTTGATCATTTTTTTACCTATCAAAAAGGGCTGAACCACAGAAACCATTTTTGGGCATATAAGTCAAACCCTTCCTCCAAAATCACATATTCCCCAGATCCCTTAGTTGCATGTTGGATCTATATAATCTATATAATCATTTTGGGGTCCCTATGAATCTAGCAGCTGAGCCTCAAAACCAGCTGCAGCACTAAGGCTTTGGCGCCGATTACCTGGAGGAACGGTCGGGAGCCTCGATGGTACCCCGATTCTAGGCAGCTAGCTGACCAAACATATGTTGCCAAGCTGGGGTTGGTTGATCTAGGGTCGGTTGAAAACATTTGAGCGAAGAAGTGCGATTAGTGGGAAAAAGGCAAACAAGTGTGTATGGCAAACTAGTGGGTAAGCAAGTGTAAGACAGTGGATAGGTAAGCAACTGAAAAGTCCGCCGTAAGTTCTAAAGTATTTGTTCTAATACTGTGTGCTGAGATTGTCTCGTCCTGGATGCAGATGACATTGTTTATCCTTGTTTCAGAGAAAGAATGAGAAACCTGTTCCATTGCCAGGGTGAGTGTTACTTGCTACCAGTGAGGATTGATGAAGCACCTGTTTTATCGTGTCAGCAAAGATAACAAAGGCTTTCATGTGGATAGTCGTTGATCTGGATTGCCATTCAGAGAAGATTCTTGTTCCAGAAAGAAAGAACGGTCATAGTTATATCATCATTTATTTACATTGTTGGGTTAGTCCTTTACATCAACAAATCCAGTGCCACTACTGCCTCGCACCTGGTGGCATTACTGGTGATGCAAATTCCCAAAAGCCAATGAGGCCCAACCTTTGTCGACAATACCAGTCAAGGCACGATGCAGTCGACCGAGATGTTTTGTCGTCTACAGCAAGTTGCTGCTGATCACACTCAGAATCTGAGAAGCTATGAATGTATGCCCTGTTCTAGCAGACAGTGTTGAGATCAGCAATGTCAGCAATATTGTACAAAGCCGATGCATCAAGTGTGACTGATGTGGTCTTCTCAGGATAGCCACCAAATCTCAGAATTATGTGCTGTTGTTATGATGCTGATCCTCTAATATTCATTCATATTCTATATATCAACATAAAGATCCATAAAGTACGATATGGATCGATATGGCCGTTCTACCACGTAGTTTTTGTACATTGTTGTCCCATTTGGAAAAGCAGACGGTCAAACTGGTCCTCAAACTTCGGGATTTGGCGTCCAACCAATATCAACCAATGGCCAGGCTGGATATCCATGCCTTGGGCATCACGGCCATTGAAATCCTATGCTGCTCGGTGATGGCTTTTATTTTGGGTATTTGTCCAGGCGTCATGGTGGCATAGCTGATTTCCTTTTGCATTCAGCTAGCCTTTTGTGTCCCTCAAGATGAGATGGTTCTCCGACTATGTAATGTTTTTCAAACGGGTTGAACACCACCAAGCGGATGGCCAACAACTCTTTAGCAGCAGGAAAGAAAAACGGGATTTGGGGCCCCGTTTCCAACCTTGTTCACTCTTTCCGCTTACCAATTACATCCAATTGCCAATTTGGATGATCTATAGTAAGTGTCAATAGATCACGAGCAGTGCGAGGTCAACTTGGCAGGAGATATTGCCTTTACACATTACACTCACAACCCTTTGATTACGTCATCACACTAAACGTCGCCAAAATAATTTCCACGCCATAGCTTGCGTCGAAACTCCATGATGTGTGGCTCTGAGAGGGGATCTCCTACTTCACTCAACGTGTTTTAAGGCAATATATTGCGCAAGCAAACACAAATAAATACTACACAAGGCGGTCTCAGGAACAGAACAGTCCAGCAGATGTTATACTTTGATATACTTTGTGGATGGGCTTCAGCAACCAGCTTCTGAAAGTTGCAAGCAATGGGGTGGACATCTCTCCCAAAAGATGTTTGGGTGCAATGCTTGGATTATCTCTCCGATGATTCAATTTTGGAGCTGGCGGTAGCGTCTCCAAACTTCAAATGCACTTTGATTGAAAGCCGAAGGACAGGCGGAGGAGGGCCGTGGCGACACCCACCCGGCACTTGGCAACCAGCAGGCCTTTGGAGAGTGCTGAATTTCAGCAGCCTTAGTGTGGAAATGAAGAGCCTTCCTGCAGTGATTCTGCACTGCGATATCGAGTTCAAGGATCCCACAGAAGTGTCGAAGTTCTTCCACGCAGCCAAAACAGTTGCGAGTGACACAGTCGATGGTCGTGTGATGTTTAGCAAGTTCTCCTTTGATCCCCGCGAATCGGCCGATCTCTTCTCCGGCTTCGATGATGGATCAGGCAACTGGTGTGGTGCCACGCCCAATGTACCGATAGTTTTCAAAGGGGTTGAGATGGAGTGCTGCCTTGAAGCCCAATGCTTTGATTTCGAGCTTGGTCAGGATCTTCCCAGCTTACACTTGGGCTGTGCTTGCTGGGATGATCATCCGGTTCTGGAGGGCTTGGGCCTGTGTTGTCGCCCCTTGATTTCGCCAGAGGTTAGATTGAAGGTGTCCTGGGACACAATTTATGAGGAGCACCTGTTGGATGCCACATCTCCTCTCAGCACTTTGGTTCGCGCGGGGGAAGCGCTGCCAATATTCTTCGGGGTTGGTAGGATGAGACCATAGCCTGGCAAAGAAACCAGGGGAAAAAGGCAGATATGGATATGGAATGAAAGGTGGAGGGTCACTAGTTGGATGGGGAACTATGGGGAACTCGATCGGCATTGCCAGCATGACATATTTTCTACCCATGCATATCCACGCAGCATGATCGATCATGGAACAGTCGTTGGTCAGTGAATATTGCAGTGCTGTAACTCCCGGCCAAGTCAAACTAAGTAGCAGTGGCCTTTCAACTTGAAGCATTTTGAAGCTAAATCCTTGTGCTGAGCTGCGCCAATAATAAAACTGAAGGACCCTTGCCAGGTGGTGAATTCACAGACATATTCTTCTGACTTACTAGAAAAGTTGCATGATTTTAGAATGTTTGGGGTCTTGTCTGTCTTCATGTAAAGCCAACCACAGGGTGGCGACTGCTTGGCACGTGCCGTGTGCATGCGGGTTGGTCATTGCCCTTCTGAGGCACGGGTGCTTTGGCGTTGCGCACTGCTGGTGCTCCTGCAGGACTTATGGCTGCACTTTCTTTGTTTTGTTTTTGGGCAAGGTGAGTGTGCATGCGGTTCCTCGTGTTTTTGTTCCCCTGTTGCTAAATCATTCCAGGCCGCTTGCGAGACCAGAAATTTGTTTGGCTATGTCAGGCTATGTCTTCTTGCAAATTAGGGCAACTTCCAAGTCATATGAAAGTTGATGCTTGAAGTGATGTGCAGACAGAAGTTCATCTCGAAACCGGGCAATGCACAAGCGTTTTGTTCCTTTGAGGGGGAAATGATGGGAAATGTATTTTCAGGCAAAGATAGTAGGAGGATGTAGGAGGTTAATAAATGTTAACAATACAATAATATACAATATATATATAAAATGTGGTCATTTGATATCATTTGTATATACATCACGATGGAGATAGAATACATCTAGGAATAGTCTTGTGTTTTGGATGACACATGGCTTGGAAGGAGACGCTGCTGCTTGCTGGTCCGAGCTCTTGGATGCTTGGAAGCTTCTTGGTCGCAGTCCCGGAAGGTTGGTTGGAGGACACGGGATCAGAGATAAACCACCAGCAATAGCACCAATGGATCATTGGTTTCTTGGTGGATAAACCATCATACCCCCAATATAATATGATATAACTGATATAACCACCAAATCATCATTTTTATTCACTGCTGTCTTTTTCAATAAATATGATGGTGCGGAATCTGCTTTCAGACTGATGGGTGTTTAAATGTTTTCAGTTGCTGGAGATGTGCACTTCTTAAGTTGCCTGTGTTTTCCCAGGGAATATCACGAGACAGTCAGCGACTGGTGGCAGGCCTGTGGGGTGAGCATATGGTTTAGCCTGCGCGCATTCCCCCAGGTTCTGATGAGATAAGTCTTGCATAAAGGAAAATAAACACGCAGTGGGACCTTCAGTCTGGTACCACATCACAGCTTGATAATCTTAGTTCAACAGATGCAATACTGACTTCTATATCTTCTATACAAGAGTCAGGCCGTTGATCTTGAACCGAAGATTTTGGATGACATGCTTAAATAGACTTATATAAATATGTTAAATTTGTTTATTCGACGTTTTCGTCGGAAGCAAGACCATCAGAAGAAGCAACATATGCAAGGACAAAGATGCCTCAAAATTTAAGGGACCATGACTCTGACTAAAAATTAAGTCCACCCAATAGCTTGTTGATCTTTTCTCTTGATATAATTCTTGCAGAAGCTATTGAGAATCGTGTTTGGAAATCAGTGCTCAGATGAATTCAAAATTCGTAATTACCCCAAATTACTTGTGCTGTCATCGATTGATGGAGCAAATGGCATGCATATGGTATCATATGGTATCATTCCCATTCCAACATGTCCGTTAAGACATGGGGAATTAATGGGAATCTTGGGGACATGGGGGTGGCACTGCAGCTCGAAAGATGCTCGCCCTTCATGAAAAAGCACAGGCGATCTACAGCGTCTTCAGTTGCGGTGGAGACTTCCGACCCGTGCATGTGACTTTGATGAACATTGATATGTATAATCCTTTGGTGTGATAGTAATATCCACGTTACATGGTTGTGGATCCACATCGAATTGTCGTTTTGCTTGCCATTCTTTTGGTCCCCAGCCAAATTGTGTTTTCACCCCTCTGTTGAAACCCTGCTCTTCATCTGTCTCAGACATGGAACACCCAGGCCTGGCTTGTGGAGATTGGTGCGCGGGGGACTCATTGCAGATGCCTTCACTTGATTCCTACCTTGATTCCCACAACAGAAGCAGAAGCGTTTCGTGGATTTCAATCCCGATTGCTTAATCTTCTGAATCCGCAAACAGTTGGACCTTCGATTTGGTGTTTGATAATTTTGATTTGGTTGTTTCGACATGACAGGTCCCATCCCAAGACAAAGAATGGAACTGCTTGAACTTGTTGTCTTCAAGTTTGATCCAGGCCCGACAAGATCTTGGGCTTGGTGGGGGCGATGCGAAAGGCCTTGAACGCCTGCGCCCGGCAGCTCAGTGGTGGTTTGACCTGGAGGTCTCATGGCTCATAAGATTCAAACCATTTGGGCGTGCCTGAAAATGGTGATTATGCCTCCATAATGCCCTGTTTCCAGACAAATCCATTTCAATCCTAAGATGTTTGTTCTACTGAGACGCAAGGGATTGTTGAGCAAACTCTTGAGTCAGAGAAGGAGTGTGAAGGGTCATTTGTTGTGTTTCCATCATTGTTCATTGCCTGAAGACATCTGAAGACTGAACACCCGAAATTATGACAGTACTTCCACTTTTGCCAGCTGCATTCTTTGTTAGAGAAAGGTCACCTGACTCAGGGTCAACTCTCCAGGCCGATGTCAGTGACTCCTCCACAGCCAATCTCTTGCGCGCGGTGGCAGAAGCGACCCATGAGGAGCGGTCTGTTCAACACTGGGGAGGGCTTATCCAAAGGATCCAGCATCATTTCCAGTGAAGTGTAAGTTTGAATGTCTGGACTTTGTTGGTGCAACCATACAAGAAAGTGTTGGAGTCCTTCTCCTGTTGGCAGGAATTGACAGTCTCACCTTTGCCCTGTTGTTTTTGTCGGTAGCATGAAGGATATGAGCTTGTGATTGGTGGTTTGGGACTGTGTTATTTGTTGTTGTATTGAACACGTATTGTGTCTCTCAGCCTAACTTGTTGCATTTCTTTGCTCTTAGACTCTCCGTTCGATGCTGCAGTCCACTTGTTGACAGGACTCCACCATGGACCTCCTGGAGATTTGCAACATGGTGCGACTCTGCATTCGGATATGTGCCATGGTCAAAAGTCAAAACTTGATAACTGTTTTGTCATCAATAAACTTGATATTGTTTATCATCAATCCAATAAAGTTGTGTGAATTCATGAGTAGTCATGAACATGGTCAGATACTCGTACGGTTCAAAAGTAAATATCCGACATTGGGTAGAGATGAATATCCCACTGTTATTTGGTTTGTTCCTGGTCCAGATGTGAAAACCAGACCATTTGCCTTTAACAAAGTTGGCTGACTGAACTGTTTGTCTTATAGCAATACACACATCAAATTGCCACCCACGGCTTGGCTGCAACACATCCAAGCTGACGAATCTGCGGCAGAATTGTCATTGCAGTCGATTAGGCTATCTGTTGTCGGAAGTTGCAAAGGAAAAACATGCTACAAGACATGATCAAGATCAAGGTGGAGTGTCTATTGAATGATCAATATGATTTCTTGAAGACATTGTGGGAAACGAAAAGCCCTCACAAAGATAGCTCCAAACAGCCAGGCCTCAGCTGCTCCAGAGGAGCCATATGTCAACAAAGCAGGTTGGCTGTCGTGGGATTTGTCACAGAATTGCTGTGAAAAAGGGTATCAGTTCCCGATGCTCAGAAAGGAACATTAATTAACATCAATGAATACTATAGTCAACCAGGAAAAAAAAAGCATACTTAAATTGAGGTAACAGTCCCTTAAGATGTCTCGAAAGTACACCTAGAGTAGATCCAAGAGTACCAGTACAACGATAGGGATTGCTCCTTTTGTTTTGCTGTGCATGGTGAAGCTGTTTGCCACGCCATGATCTGGATTTTCATGGGGCATCCCAAGCTGCAGGTTCTGGCCCCATGGCACAGACCAGTCTGAAGAGTGTCCAAAGCGTAGGGGGCCTCAGAGTGACCTGGGCCATTGGGATGATGGCACATATGATGCGGTTATGGCCATCTTTATTTAAGTCATAAATACCATGGGGATACACTTATATAATTTTCTTATTTACTTTGGGTGTATCCCCATGGTAGTCTTAGATCCCCAGTTTTGCTGATCATTCCCATCGATTAGCCAGTCATACCCATACTTTTTTGCGTATATTTCTCATGTTTCATGGCCCAACTCTGAATTCCGTTTTGTTTGAGAACTGCTACGTCCTCATTCTTTGCACATGCTTTCAGCTTGACCCTACCAAGTAATTGGTGATATCTCTATTGCTGCCAAGTTCCCATCTAATCTTGTTGGTCAAAAACGTACCACTGGTACTTTATTATCTTCTGTTTGTATGCGGTATATACACATCTGTGCATGGCTCGATCCTCCCAGAGGTTTGCTACTTGATTCTATAGAGAAATCCCAGTGGTGATTCCATACCGCGGCTCCCTTAGGTTAGGTCCAATGAAGCTCCATCCTCCATGGGTGCAGCAGATGTCGCTGCCGGCACGCAGGCCATGCGAAGCACTGTTTTTGGTTGGTTGATCCAACGAAGATGAACATGGCTTTGGTTGAAACTATGGCGCCCCCCCCCAAAAAAAAAAACTGTATCTGTATGTATATATAAATAATTATATATGATTATGTGTATATATATATATACTGTATACATATATATATAATATATATATATATATACATATATTGGGTTTATCATGGTTTTGCTCATTGGAACAATTCTTTTGGGGCATCAGGGTCAAACAAATTGCTTACCAAAGAGGCCAGAGATTTGGTGAATTGTAGCATCAAACCATCCAAATTTTGGGCCAATAATTTTGAGGAACCACTAGATGGTTTTATCATGTTTTACCCCAAATGAATACACATGATGGGTGGAACCGCCGATTGCAGGTACAAACTCATGTATATATATATATACAGTTCAGAATTGTACTGTAAATGCCAAAACTGATCGACAGAATAGTTTTCGTTCCTCGATGTTTGACCCGCGCACATATCATGGGATCTCGGTCCAACAAGCAAAACTATTGAAACATGTTTGTTGCAGTGTCTTGAAAGTTGATGCGATTCAACTAGCTAGCAGCTAGCTGTTTTGCTAGCAATGTTCAAAAGACTCACTCGCCAATCAACGGCAGACATTTTTCCACTGCAGTCAAGACAATTCTATGTGTTGATGCCGCCAGGAGCCACTACCGGGTGTGACCATGGAAGATGAAAAGAAGATGCAGCGAAGCGACATCCACAGGTGCTTCCCTCAGCACTCGGCAAAAATGGTGGTGATGCCAGAATCACTCGAATCGCATGTCAAGTGGTATCGTTTCACTTGGTTTCATTGAGGCAGGGGAAGGTGTCTCAAGATCAAGCAACTTTTCAGATGTTGACATACCAACATTATGGTTTGAATCACAGCCCAGCCGTCCTTTTCAGCCGTCTTCAAGGCAACAACTCGCCATTCTTTGTTTTCAAGTTCTTCCAAGCAGAAGTTGTGTTGATCTCACCACTATAGTATAGAATTTATCAACTTATCAGACGGTTCATGTTCCAAAGCATATCTACGCACCATGCTGACAGTGGGTACATCTATACGCCCTAGCCTTCAGTGATAGGCAGAAATGTGGCCTTCAGAATTCAGAAATAGTGCTGGCCTACTTATCACCATCTTCGACTTGCCGAAGCCATCAGATAGAAGGTATCACTGAAAGCACCTTTGGCTGCCTCAACATGCCCAATCTTTGAGTTTTCCGGGCAAAAGCGGGACTGGATGAATCACTCCAAACCCCCGAATCTTTGGGAACCACCTTTCAAATAAGGCCCTGCAATTGAAATTTTGGGGCAGGGCATCCTGCACCGGCCTCGTGCCCCATGGTAGCCATAGTGGAATAATCCCGTGCAAAGTCCACCCCGTCGTAGTGCGACATGGCTGAGCTGGAAGCTGACCAAGAGATTCAACAGATCCTTGCGAAAGACTGAATTTTGGTTTCCGTTCTTCTTTCATATATTTTGAGTTTGACACTGAAATTGAGCACTATGTTCTGTTCTGTGCTACACAACCATGATTCACAAACGCGCTAAGGCTGGAAGCAATACACACTATTACAATCTATTACAGTAGAGTAATTGAACGTTTTGTTTTTTTGAACATGCAATACAAAAGTCAGATTGCAAGAGCCTGGATTCAGGGTGAAGCAACTCAGGATTGTTGACAAGTTCTGGGCCATAGTTGAGTTAGCCCTCTATGAGCATCCTGACAATACAGCGGATTTGCAAGCAGCACTGGATGAAGAGGCAGGTGAAATGTGGGAGAAAGTGCAAACGATTCGAGAGTGTGCGAATGAGATCCGCTTGTTGATTGGTACTGCAATGGATGAAGGAGATCCACAGGTGCAGGACCTCCTCCATGTTGGGTAAGTGGTTTGGGTCCATGAAACAATTGTCAACGGGTAGGGTCAGAAGCCGTCAGAAGCCATTTTTATTTGTTAGACTAGCTCTAGGGTACATTCCCATCCTACTGCACGGTAACCAAAAAAACTGCGTTTACCCCAGGACAAGGACTTGGCGCTTGACGATCCTGACAAACTCTTTGATGTCATGGCAGCAGTCCGCGATTTTGCAGGCCAAATGGTGCATCCAGACAAACACTGGAAGTGGAGATCGGCTTGTGAAAAGATTATTTCTGCAACTCGAAGAGCTGAGGAGCTGCTGCGGCCATTGCTGGAGACGGATGTTTTCCCTAACAGGTCTGATGTGTTCACACATCCTACCGCCCCATCTCACTCGCAGGCTCCACTTGCAGGAAGTGTCACAGTAGTGACATGGAATGTGACGGAAGAAACTTGGGGAGAGGAAGATTCAGACGCTTTTAACCTTCCTGACGCCGTTGCAGGGGGAGAGACAGAAGCAAGAATAGGCACCCACTGCTGGAGTTGCGAAACACACACAAGAACACCGACCACCCTGAAATTGCTGTGTTGTGCTGCATAATCTGGGCAACTTGAGTCGGCATGCTAGAGATCTCAAGCAATCAGAGCAATACTGCCAAGAGTCCTTAAACATGAAGTGCTCCTTGTATGAGCATGAGTATCACCCCGAGATTGCCGTGACACTGAATGAGCTAGGCAACCTGAGTTGGAAGGCTGGAGATCTCAATCAAGCGAAGCAGTACTGCAATGACTCCTTGAGAATCAAGCGCCTCTTTGCATGGGGATGGGGATCACCCTGAGATTGCTGTGACACTGCATGCGCTGGGCAACTTGAGCCGGCAGGCTGGAGATCTCACTCAAGCGAAGCAGAACTTCGATGAGTCCTTGCGAAT
>Ga0126342_10010319_pt1 | contig 16711 bp, 14 predicted proteins | sample Cyp1metagenome_FD_92528 | JGI IMG/M metagenome (GOLD analysis project Ga0126342, IMG submission 92528) | Coral microbial communities from Lord Howe Island, Old Settlement Bay, Australia - Cyphastrea 1 metagenome | ecosystem: Host-associated > Invertebrates > Cnidaria > Coral ... | reverse complement strand
TTCGAAATGTGCTTCGCGCCACAACGGCGTGCACTTTTTCGACATCTCAACTTCCAAAAGTGGTCCGAGAATGGTGTGCTTTGTACATTTTGACTTGGAAATGTGCTTCGCGCCACAACGGCGCGCAATTTTTCATCTCTCCTCTGGCCAGCTGGCTCCGCACCCGCCGCTATAGCGAGCCTACTTTTCGACCCTCCGGAGCCACAAATCATTGGAAAAGCGCAGTGAATCGCGACTTTCCTACCTTTTCGTGCATCTCCATCTTCTTTCTTCTTACTCTTTCTTTTCTACTCTTCTCTCTTCTGATCTTTCTCTTCTCTCTGCCTCTGCCCTGCTCTGCTTTTCATCTGTCCATATTGTCGGAAGTTTGACTTCTAAACTTCCTTCGATTATGTATGTATAATTATATATATATGTAAATACATATATCTATACGACATTAAGTTGAATGTGGGACATCCAATAATAAACAACTACCATTTGGAGATGATATTTACCGACCCATTTATGGTGATTTTAGGTATGCGTTATTATCGGGTTTACATCGGTTTACCACATTAATATCATTAATGGGGCATTAATTCACCACCATTGGACACGCTTATCAATTGTTTACAATATTCATATGAATGAGGTATTAACATATATTGACAAGATATTAGTAGGATAAAACAACAATATGACAATATAATATGAATATGAAATGAACGGTATATTAGTACAATATGCCTGGTATTAGACACCAATATTAAATTCATACTTAGAAAATAATATGCATGGTATATAAATGGGATTTGATTGGACATATAACAAACAACATCGTATCATGCTTCAATCTCGGCAATGGTGGAGTGAAAGGAAAACGAATGATTAATTGCATCGTGAAACCTCCTACGTGCATCTCACAGTCAGGGGCTTCAACTAGCCAGAAAAGTGTGTGGCGCTCCTTCCTCTACTTCCTAGAAGTGCATCAATCAGAGGTGGTCACCACGTAGGTTAAGTCAAAGTCACGGAGTGTTTATAGACCTCATGAAATCCCGTGGTTGAAGATCCTGTTGGCAGCAAGCTGTCCGAATCATATGCCGTGTTTTCGAGAACCACCGCGTTGTTTGGATTAAAACTACATTAGCAGTCATGGGACAGAAGCATGAGCATGCAACGTACAAGATCTAAAGGCACCTGGGGGACAGGAAATTTGGAAAGGACCGGGGCAGAAATCAAAGCACACACATGCACACAAGCATGCACGCACATATGTTACGCGCATATCTATGTCAATATACTTCCACATGTGTATGTATATATATATAGCTCTGACTCTGTAAAATATAATGTGGGTCAAACAATAATAAACCAGCCCCCAGTCATCACCATTTTTAAAGGTGGTATGTTTACCATTCATGGGTGGTTTATGACATTCTTTTACCAACATTATATATAATCTGTGTCGGGGGTTATACTATTCTTATCTTCCCGGTCACTAATATGACGCACGGCCAAGTGACGAGGGCACTTCTTTCACCTTGAGTGCTTTGCCTTGACCGACACAGCCAGAATGGCCCGAGGGTCGCGACTCGTTGTGGCATGATCGGTGCATAGAAAAAATGGATAAAAATGGTGCTTTCCTGTAGGTTTTCCTTGAAGTTTCCAATTCTGAGTCAGTGAAATGTTCGAGAAATACAAAAAAATACAAGCTTCTCATCTGTTTTCAATTCCGCATTGAAATGTACAGGGCTTCCATAGGGTTCCTGCAAACGGTCCGTTGAATCAACTCCCGGGAGTGGCTCTGAGTACTGTATATATATATATAATAAGCACAAACCACTACAGTATATAACTAAATCATAGTTCATGAACATGATAACCAGTAATCAGTAATCAGTTTGTTATACTTAAGAATATTAAAGATATCAAATCAATCCTGATAACATGTGATAATCAATGAACTTGTTCTCAGATCTCTCCACCGGTGGTCCACGATTCACTCGGCTCAGTGACACAGGGCCACAGCGAAGTGGCAACAATTCTGATGCAACAGGTCCTGAGAGGACGCAATGCGGAAGGAAATCACCAGCCTGCGATGAAAATAACGCATAGAACAGTAGAATCAATGTAGTTTGATATATATATATATATTTATACATATAGTGGTACAATTGCACAACGTTGTATGATAGTACCAAATGAAGAAACGGTAACCTGCTGAGAGGACATGAAACAAAAAGTCGAAAACGTATATCGTTGTAATGTTAGCCTCCGATTAGTGTCATGGTACCCTATTGTGAGATGTTTTCCCTTCCCAATTGAGCACCTTGCCGTTTGTGGGGGGGGAGGCTCTATTGTGAGAAGTTTTTTCTCAGATCCCTTTTTTTTTCAGGAGGAGCTTTATCCACCTTTATACACCTTTCTTTGGGTAAAGCTGGTCCATTTACTTTAGAAAGCCATATCATATCCATGTTAAAGCCTTGAAACCACAAGGTTTCCTTTCCCAAATAATTAGATGCCTTATTAAATCCTTGTTTACAAACAACACCCAAACAATTTTTCAAGGGGGTACCCCATGCGTGACCCAGATCCTCAATAATGTAATTGTTTGGACGGCATCCTATTGTGCACAAAAACTTTTGGGCAATGCTTTTTTGGGATTTAAAAGGAAAATCAGTTGAAAGTAGATTCACTTGAATTAAAAGTAAATTGGTTTCAATTGAAATACTTTCTTATCAATAGATTTCTTTGAGGTTTAAAAGGAAAATCAATGAAAAGTAGATTCAAATGAATTGAAAGTAAATTGATTTCAATTGATATCCTTTCTTATCAATAGATTCCTTTGAGGTTGAAAAGGAAAATCAATTGAAAGTAGATTCAAATGAATTGAAAGCAAATTGATTTCAATTAATTAAGATCCTTTCTTATCAATATATGTTTTGAAGTTTACTGTAAAAGGAAAAGCGATTCAACGTAGATAGATTTCAATTGAAAGCCTTTCTTATCAATATATTTTTTGAAGTTTAAAAGGAAAATCAATTGAAATCCTTTCTTATCAATTGATTTCTTTGAGGTTTAAAGGAAAATCAATTGACAGTAGATTGATTGATGTCAATTGAAATCCTTACTTAAGTTGACTATCCTAAAAATTGTTGAGGGGGGGCACAGAAAATGCGGAGTTACTGAGTAGCCCAAAATTGTTGAGGGGGGCCACACTAATCAGAGCCCAACATTAAACTAAACAACGGCTAAACTATATCTATATCTATATATACATATTCATGAACAAAATCATCACCCAACTATACATATCATGTTATATATATATATATATCAGTATCATATATCACATGGCACACCACTTCGTTGCTTGTATACTTACACACATGTGGAGCAGGTGAAGCTACGGCTACGGAGTAGCTGGTCCTTAAGTGGTCCGTGTCTCAAACCTGGGAACTTGGAGCCCCATGGAGCCCCGATAGCTGACATAGCTGACGGAGAAATCACCACAATATACCACGTGAGTAAATGGGTTAAACATAAATTTATGAATGGAAAAAATGTTAGGTCATGTTAGGTCATTTTCGATATGAAATGTTGAATATATAGCCAGAGGGTATCATCATGTTCCCTATCAAATTGCCAGATGTTGGTTCCTACAATATTCTACACCCACATTTCGAGACACACCCAAACTTAACCCAAACAAGCTTGGCTATGTCCGGAAACTGCATTTTAATGCATTTTATTATACCCGTGGTGCACTACTCAAACACCTGGAATTCAAAGCCCCCGTTATTCGTCGCTGATTGGATCCCACCACAAAGACCTCACGAAGATCATAGGTTTAAGGGAAACTCGACCTGAAACATCCAGAAACCCCATGGTTTTTACCATGAAAAATATGGGTGTTTCCCGTGATTTTTTCCCAACCAATCCAATGAGAAGATCTCCAAGGCTCATAGTCACTACCAAGCCAATGCTCTTTCAACTTCTCAATGGTTGCTGTGATCTCCTCCTGGAACCATCGCTATTTTCGCCCATGGCTGGGGTAGTCATGGCTGGGAAGGCCATTGGTTTTTAGACGACATGATATTGTAAACAAGTCATCAACACCTACAGATGTGGTATCTTTGGATATGTTTGGATCGTACTTCGCACGACCATGCCCCCAAAATTTGAGACAAAGTCAAGGCCCCCACTGTTTTTTACACAATTCCGTTGTATCAAATCCATATCCTCTATTGTGCCTCTGGACCAAATTGAAACAGACATGCATGATGGAGATTGTCATCACTATTTGTCAAAAGGGAGGTTGAGTGTCTACTGCAATTATGAGGAACATGAGACCTCTTGGTTCAGCGCTGGCAGCGGTATGTCGTGAGCCTCCCCCTGGCATATCTACATGGCTCCTTTGAGAGGGGGGACTTGCCCATGTTGATGGACTCTCTGAAAGTGAAAGGGTAAGCCCTCGGCATGGCGCATGGCGAAGGATCAATCCCAGTGGTCGAGCCTATGGCGTGATGCCATGTAGGCCTGTAGGCCCTATGAGCTTTGATCACAATCACTAACGTTCATGGCTTGCATATTTTAAATGCCAAAAGGAAGGGCACAACATAAGAAGTTTACGGAATTCTGACTCTCCAAATCTCCAAAAAGTGGATAGCCATGGATAGATACAGTATATAAGCTGCAGAGTAAAATCCGACACTGAAAGTAGATCTTGTTTAAACTCAACACGCCGGCATCTCAACCTGATTCCCTGAGCAAAAAGATGGTGGATTTCGGGGTTCAACTTTCTGATTCGAGTTCCTAGAACAACTCCCCAAGAACATGCACCCAGTGCAAATTTCGAGGACCAGTTGCTTAGGCGGACAATGGAAAACGCCTGATCCCTTCCTCGGCGGCAAAAGGATCCGGAGTTGAATCAAATGCCGTGCTCTTCTTGAACTACACTTAATTCAACTTAATTCTACAAAAATCCAATAGTAAAAAATCCCCAAACGGGATTTATTGGTGGAAAAAAACTTCCTTGGGATGATGTCAAATGATCCCCATGGTCACAGGGGATGGTTTCTTGCCAGCCGAAGCTGACTCCGACGCTGCAAATGCGGAACATGGGACCCCACCTGAAAGGATCACCATAACTCCGTCCCATCACAACTCAAACCTATACCGATTCCAAAACATCAATGTAGATCATTTAAATAGATCATGATCAAAGACTGATCAAAGAGTGGAACTATAACTATACAAATAACAAAACGTCTTTTTTCCCCTATCCAACCAACACATGTTTGCCCTATCCAACCAAGCAACAATACTGTTTGTGTTTATATATTGAACGGCAAATCTTGCCCATCAACCAGCTTAGGGGGTTCCCGTTGTTTCCCCCTTTTTTCTCCACCAGTAAGTACCTTCATTGCCGAGCATCTCGCAAAATCCATAGGCCCACTCCACGTCTTCGCCGATTTGAGTGCTCGCATGGTAGACACCCGTGCCGATCATATGCAACACATTGTTCAGATCATGCATGGCAATGCCTTTGATCTCTTCAGGCGGCTGAAAGCACTGATGTTGATCAATGGATCAATGGTTAAACGATGTTAAACGGTTACCCCCATCCTTTGCTGGTTAGATTCCAACCCAAAATCGCAAAGGATGATGCGTTCTGGTTCCCTCATGCCGCATCCCAAGCTGGTCCTGTGACAAACATCCAAGAGCTACTATGGCCTGCCATGGAAAATTCATTCCAGGAGAAAACAATTTACCCCATTGGAAATGGCCCATTTATAGATGGTTTACCTATTAAAAATGGTGGATCTTTCCATGGCTATGTTAGTCATAACCAGATGGTATATCATTCATGGAACCTCAGCCTTCAACATTTTGGCTATGCCATGGTACAGCTCAAAATGTTAACGGTCCCAATGATCCATTGAGCCAAGCAGCTAGTGCCCACGTCGTAAACCTGAGGAATTCGTCACCTTTTTCAAGTTCCCTTTTAGTGGTTCTTTTTTGGGAAATCTTGGGAAACCCCATGGGTTTTTTTACAGTATTTACCCTCAAATATACCCTCTGGTTATTTAACATAGCCATGGAAAATGGCCCATTTATAGTGGATTTACCCATAAAAAATAGTGATTTTCCATAGCTATGTTAAATAACCAGATGGTATAAGGAAACTCCTGCAAGTTTTCTGATCACCCACCAGTTGGGCAAAGGTGTTAACCCCAAGCCATCAGCGATGATGAACAAAACGAATGACTGACTACGCAGCCACCGAGTGAAGTTTTCAAGTGGTTAAACCAGTCCAGTCCGTAGGTCCATGAGGGAAGGAAACACAACCAAAGGTTGTGACTCTATATGTTATATGTACTATATTATATATATATATGTATATATACCAAATGCCAGTTGCTACAACTTGACTGGAAACCGCTGGAAGTGAAGCATGTGGAAGCTTTGACCAGGGCCAAATCCCAAACTGCAACTGAAACAGGCCAACAAAACTACCACTGGAAAGGCCAATCATGCAAAGGATATTGAGTGAACAAGAATCTGAGAGACATTTCTCGATTTGTTGGGATTTAAGATTTGGGACCTTTAATGAAAGGGGAGGAATCCAAAAAACAGGTGCCCCCATGAAGACTCATGGTTCGTACCAAAAAAGTGGCAAAATCTTGGGGCTCCGGGTCTTAAGTTTGACGCTCACCCAAAAGTATCCCATTGTGCCCTGCATGTGTTTTGCTTTTTCCCGCCGATCAAAGTTTATACATACCGTCTATGAGGTTGGACACCACCGACAACTGCATGTAGCGGAGAGACCAAAACAAGTTAAGCACTCTCTGTCGTACCTTTTTGCTGGTTGGTTTAACAGGATTCCCAAAACTGGTTTCTTATACTTCAACAATAAACCAGGTAACCTTCTAAATCAACCAGGGGCCAACTTGTCACTATAGGGATCCAAGGATATCCAAGGAACATTGAGAATAACCTCATTCTCCTCCACTGGCGCGTCGACCTGCTTTCCGCTGCACAGACCTCCCATGGCTGTCGCGGAACGCTGTCGTGGAAGCGGCGTTGCTGAACTGAGCTTGAAGCGCGGACCGTCACTGCTTTGACTTCCTGGTGGTACTGGAAACCACCGGGGGTCCAGGGATTGAAGAGTTGAAGACTGAAGAGGAAACTAAGCGGGGCATTTCTACGTCCAGCCCCACTTTGGATTGAACCCGAAATATCCAGAATCTAGGTTTGCAAGTCAAGTTTGGCAGGAAAACACAGAAAAACACTATCCCAGGAGCAACAAGAAGTAGTCAGCCTCATGTCTGCCAATATCAACATGCAGAACATTTCCTGGTCCTCCGCCCCGCGTTTTTTGTGTTCCCGTGTGACTCAAAGCTACACCCATCATCCTTTGAGGATGAGTGAGTATGTAAGGGGAAAAGTCAATTCCAAATCAGTAAAGTGACAGCAAAGATCACTTCTGACCGCCATCAAAATTGTCCACCCCTGGCCAATATAAAAATAACTATACATAACTCAAGTTCAAATCTGGCGAATCCAATGCGTCAACATCCATTTTCGCGGGATCTCAAAGATCCTTGACGCGTAAAAATGGATTAAGATGGCACCCAGCTACCATTTTGCAGCCCTATCCTTTGAGGGCACCAATTAAATCATTGAGGCCATAGTAGAGGCCCGTTACGCCGCCCAAGACGCCCACGAAGAGACAGAGGATGCCCAGGAGCCAATCCTAACTGGGTGGATCCATCGTTGCTATAGTACTTCCAGCATCTCTCCCCCGTTTTAGGAGATCTTTTTGAGCAAACTTTTCAAAAAAGAAAAACATATCAAATCAGACGACCAAACAGATTCACCCATATATTTCTTATTATAGCCTATTATATTGATAATCCATTTGCAATATATTCATCCATGAATCATCCGTGAACTTATATATTTGTATATCTTATATCCATTTATATCCATCCGTTGAAATTGGCTATATAGGGCTATATACTATCCATTAATGCATTGATAGGGATTGATACCCTCTGGTAAACTGTCCCAAAAAACTATGGAAAATCACCATTTTTCATGGGAAAACTCACTATAAATGGCCATTTTCAATAGCTAACTGTTAGTTTACCAGAGGGTATTGATCCAATCCACTCGATCCGTCCGGTTCCCGGTTCCGCTTCCCAGGCTCATAGAGGCGTATGCGGTACTTCTGCTGCCGCTGGATGGCCCAGCTCAAGATGATGGGTAAGATGAAAACGGTGGCCTGGTGACGGTGACATCCCAACGACCTACTGTAACGGTAAACGGTTCGAGTTTGCGAACTGGAAAATAGCAAGGAAAATCATCATTTATAATAGGAAATTATCAACTATATGCCGTTTTCAAGAGCAAACTGTTAAGTCACCAGAGGGTATGCCAGAAATTTTGAGGATGGTATAAGATATAAGTATAGACTAGAAACCACCCCCAATAAATTCGGAGGTTTCATGGTTTATGATTGGGTTTGTCACATTTTTCTATGGGTGGTTGTACTGGTTTCATGTATTTTCAATGTCTTTTTGGTTGAAGGTGTGGTCTTTTATGGTTGATTCATGTTGCTTCCAGCTGGAGGCTTTTTGGAAGGTACCAGCTGGTGGTTTATTGAATCCAAGATGTCGCAGAAAAACCTTCTAGATATCAAGCGGATCAAGAAACTTTACCCTCTGGTAAACGTTTACATAACTATAGAAAATCACCATTTTTGATGGGAAAACTCACTATAAATTGCATTTTCAATAGCTATGTTAGTTTACCAGAGGGTAAACTTTAAACATCATCCGGACAGGTGCTACATCCCACGATGATCATTGTGCTGCGCCATAAAAACCACCTGTCCGGCAATGGCGGCCACCACATTCAGCAGTGCCCCGAAGAAGGGCAGGAGATATGCCAAGGCCTCGGCAAACACATTGGTGGATGAGGTGGATCAACCAATTGGACACCAAAATTCATATTTCATCAATATTGAAATATTTCATCAATATTTCATCAATATGTCATAATGTTTCATGATGTTTCATGATGTTTCATGATGTTTCATCATGTTTCATCATGTTTCATCATAAATTTAATTTTGGGGGGAGCTCAAGTAGCAAGGCATTGCCGGGTGACCCCAGTGGACCTTTTTTTTTCATGATTCCATCCACCTCCACGATCATTTCATGGTGACCTCGTTTCGAACATGGCAAACATGGCAATGGACAGCCCCTCCATTGATAGATGATGCTTATAGACGATTATAGACGATGTTTAAGGACAGATGATTCTTCCATTTAGCCCACATTTGCCCACATTATTCCAGGGATTTCCCAGCTACACCAAGGTTCAGTGCAACTTGCCAACAGCAGCAGCCGTGGAAGCCGCCAGAAGAGTCCCCAGGCACAACTGGACTTCAAAGTCTTCCTGGAAAGCTACGGAGCTCCTTGGGGCCCTGGATGCTACAGGAAAAACCATGGAATGTCTCTGTTTTTTCGGCTACTATCTGTATCTATCTGTCATATTCGAAAAATCTAGTCATGGTTTTGGTTTTTCAAGTGGCCCTGAGTGGAACTGGTTGGCTGACCCACCGCAAAACATACTGGCCATTTGACCAGCAAGTCGGATCATTGCAGCCCGATCATGGGCCACACGGCTCTGGGTACAGAATTCCTCGCCCGGCGAATCCGGCCAAGCCAACGAGCAAAGTGGACAACATTCCCTGCATGTTACAGTAGGGGATGGCCGCCATATTCCCAGCATTGTACAGCATTATCTGGCTATATAATCGCATATTCTTAAACATTGCCTACACCATCCTACAACTCATTTGCACACCCAGGGTCTCTCGTATTCCCAGCATCAACTCGAGCGTTTCCTGGGCTGTGCTGGATCTGGTTGGTGGTTTCAGTCCCTGGATCCTGGTGTCAGTGCAGCCGCTCCCAGCGCCTCTGAACTTCTTTGAGTTTGAAATACCCTGATTCCAGCTGCAACAACTGCTATTGACAATATCTAGTGGATATATATTTATTTATTTATATATATGGTACTATCCATTTAGCTATGCCACCCGGATTTGCCTGAAGATATATCCAGAATACCTTAGGTTCATCATTATTTTCCCTACGCAGTTGCCATTTTGGTGCATGTCCCATCGTTGTCAATCTTTTAGATACACCGAAGCATCATATCATATTGTTTGGTAATCTATCCATATGTCCCATGAACATGCATTGAGATTGAGATCCATGCATTCATAATTTCTTTCCACTTCAGGGAGCGAAGCGAACTTTCTGCTGTTTGGGTTCAGCGCAGGCATGAAAGGGGACCGGCATGGCCAACACAACATGCAGGGTGATCGAGGCAAATGCAACCTTGGAGCGTCAGCATGCGTCAGGTTGCATCAAACATGGGGGGATAGAGCCACAGCTCCAAAATCTAATATAGTATCCCAAAAAACGTCATGAGTAACAGGAAAATCAGCTTCAAAAATTCAAAACCCAATTCGTGGGTTCAATGTTAAATTTAGGACGTGCACCTCTATTCATATTTCAAAACAAACTTGTCGGGAAAAAATGCGAAATGATCAACAATCAAATGTTTGGGCACCCTATGTTCAGAAGGAGATCGCAGGAGTTTGGAACCAAGTTGGGGAGCTCTTGAAGGAAGAACAACCTTGTCCTACCATCATTATGTGGATCCGGCCAAGGATTGGTCTGGGTCCGTTTGACAAGGCAACAAAAACACATCGAAAAATATTCTGTGCTAGTTGTAGATCGGGGGACAAAAGAGAAATATATATATATATCAGATGTGTCATATGGATACAAATGGAATACTGCATCATTAGGCCCAGCCATCCATATTGGTTTGCCTTTAAGGGTCTCTGAGGACTTGCTTCAAAAAGCCTGGAAACGAGGAGGCTCCAATCTACGGTTCCCGAGCTGTCCTGTGCAAATGAAGGTCAAATTTTCCAGGATCAGGATCCATCGAAAGAGAAAACGAGAAAAGCACACATGAACAGAAATGCACATGGACCTCCAAACCTGACAAGAGTCTTATCATGTCTTATCAACCCTTTCCGAATTTCCCTTCACCCGCCATTGTCACAATTTCATCACCACATCATCACCATCAACCCATCCCCCCTCCCTCCACCAAACTCCCAACAATTGAAGACAGGAAAGCAACTGTAAAGAATGGTAAACATATGTCAAGCATCACATCTGCCAGACCAACCATTTGAATTTGATCTTCCATACTTCCATGAGTCTCCCAGAAATTTCCCACCAGATTTTCTGTTGATTCCCAATCTATTCACCAAGTGCCACAAGTGCTCGTCCTTGCAGCCCTGCAGTCCAATCAGCACATTGGAATCCACCTTTGCACTGGCCAAGGCATCGCCCCCCACGGCGAAGCCGCTGACTGCCACAATGACCTGGCTTTCTCCCAGCAAGGTCGACAGGATGAGCCACACATCGGAACAATCTGGCCACTGGCCACGGGTCAACAATGAAGGCCCGGGGGAGCCCTTGTTTGGTAATTTTTGGGCATTAAGCCTTAAGCATCCAATTTGGGGGTGCCCCATTTTGATCTGTACCCATATTGGAGTGAAATGGGATCATCATCGCTAAGTAAGGGGAAGCATACCATTGATTAGAATGATGACCTTATGTGGAGAGTCTGCCCTCCTCCAATCCTCGTTGTACCCAATGCAACTAAGAGCATCTCACCATGTCTCAGTAATGCCTTCAGCGCAACCCCCAAAAGGACTTTTACAGAAATGCTGACCTTGGATGAGCACCACATGCAACAGCTCAACCTGGCTCAACGGAGCCAGGGAACGTAGAAGAAGATGATAAAAAGGTAGGATCGCCAGGTAAAACTCACCAGAGCCCTTGCCAAAACTCCGCGCGAATGAAAGTCCACGAGCAGAGCTGGCAAGACGTTGATGCCACCGAAGGAAAACACCACCTGATGGAACTACCATGAACTGCACAGATCCACCAGAGCTGCACTGAATTCAATCAAATGCCTGTGGTGAAAAACGTGCTTTGACAGCCTTTGATATCCGTTGACTAGCATTGCTGGGGCATGTGGACTCCAATCCTTCCACACCATTCCACACCATGTCAAGCACTGCACTGCAGGTGAGAGACCGTGTTCCAGCACAGAGACAGTCCTGGACACTGATCCAATGAGCTGTCTCAGTTCTCGATAAATGCAGTTATTCCAAGATGCAATAGGACCAGTGCCTGGGAACTTCCCAAAAAAGCTTATGCACGGACAGTTTCATGGTGTGCTATCCTACCAGACTTCAACATGCCTTTCAAATCCAGCATAACATAGTCAAGCCATCAAAAAGGTGCCAAAATGTGCCATTTGGCATATTTCAAAACAGATTTCAAAGGGCCAACAGTGTCCCCAGAAGTGTCCCCAACAGTGTCCCCAGCAGTGTCCCCAACAGGCCCGCGCCTTTGAGATCCGTCACAAAGGGCCATTGGATGCTGCCACTGGGATCTTCCAGGCACGTGCGCAGAGCGGAAGGCCGGGTGGTGAAGGCAGAGATCACCACCACGACCTGAGGTCCACCAGGCCGGGGATGGAATTCTGGCACTTGTACCGGTAACTGGATATCTTACCCGACAAACCTGACAAACTCCCAGATTTTTTTGGAACTTGAAGACAAGAAACTGAGCCAAGCTCCTCTTAGTAGTGGTGACAAGATGATGTCTTTTTCTTGCGCATTTTCATCCACAATCTCCAAACCGATTCCAAGATAAACCTGACTTAAGGATGGTAAGGGTATGTACAATGTCAGTTTTAGTTGGTACTGTATATCTGCGGCAGGAACCATGACTGTAGGATTCCAAATGGCCCCCGAGCAAAACATCAAATCTGGTTGGACGCTTCAACGCCCCTGACAGTCATATGCTTGTCAGTTGGGATCATCATCCCAAAAACAAGTAGGATTTAGATTATAATATGTTTGACACTTGAAACCACCAACCAGTTTATAACCATAGTTTACCACCATATTGATAACACTATCCACACCATGCACCTGGAACTCGTCCCAGTCACTGCACAAATGGCAGAACACAGGGCACCCAGAGCTGTCAAGATAAAGGTCTCCTGGTCATCTGGTGAGATGACCATACTTGGCCAACTGATGTGCGATAAATGGATACCCTCTGGTAAACTAACAGTTTGCTATTGAAAATGGCCCATTTATAGTGAGTTTTCCCATGAAAAATGGTGATTTTCCATAGTTATGGGACAGTTTACCAGAGGGTAAATGATGATACATGGATGTATATAATCAGCTTGAAAGCCTGATGAATGGATACCTTCCAGGGACTGGTAACCTGGTATGTGCGGGATGTTCTGATGATGGAGCCTGACATCTGCTTATCAAATGGCTGTAGCCATGGTGTAGCCATGTCAATGAGTATGCCGGCATATGCCGGCCACGTGTAGCCAATGTCTTGTTGAGAATCTAAACCCACATCCAATATCATATCCAATCCCTCAGTTCCAATCCATCCAATATTGTATCATCCAATCCCTCAGTTCCAAGGATTCCAATCCCCCCAGATTTTTCATCCACGAAGATTCATCATACCCACTGGGACCAGTGTGGCATAGCCGCGCCAGTCCTTCACGGTTGTCATCAGGACGCAGGGAACGAGTTCCAGGGCGGCGGCCAAGAGAATGACCTGACGCTTGGTCAGCCACTCCACCTGGTACATCCTGACCGCTGCCACCGGGGTGCAACACTGTGCTGTTGCAAGACGTAGAAAATCTAGGAAAATCTTAGAAACTATGAAAGAGATTGACAAATCTCCATGATATGAGTGAGGATTCACCATGTGTTCGCCATATATGTTCACCATATGTATCATCATTTACCCTCTGGTAAACTGTCCCATAACTATGGAAAATCACCATTTTTCATGGGACAACTCACTATTTCTATGGGCCATTTTCAATGGCTATTCATCACATATTTTCGACCTGAGGACTTGCGTCTATGCGATGTCGAGAGGCTGTTCCAACTGCACGGCGTTGATTCCAATCAGCACCAGGAAAATGGTACAAACTCCAATCAGCCTTAGATACATCACAAATGGGGAAAAAAACATGGGAAAAACTGCTGGGACTATCACTTGGTTTACTGACTTAGCTAGAAAATGAGTACAAATTCATAGAAACTCCTTGCCTCATTCTGGCGACATCTAGATTAAATACCCTCTGGTTATTTAACATAGCCATGGAAGCCATGGCCCTAATCGAAATAGATTCAATTTTCCCAGCGAACGAAACCTCCATTTATGGTTAGGATTTTTCCATGGCTATGTTAGTCATAACCAGAGGGTAACTATCATTATATAACTATCATTTATATAACTATAGATGTTTATATAGCTATCATTATATAACTATAGATGTTTATATAACTATAGATGTTTATATAACTATGTAACTATCATTATATAACTATCATTTATATAACTATATCTATTATTATATAACCAGATGGTATCATCCACCACAGCTTTTCAGCCATCCAGCCGGGCCGTTTTTTCCATCTCCAGGACACATCAAGGCCTGCAGGACGAGCGCCAGGATGCGGCCGGAGATGCCTAAGGCCTCGCCATTTTGGAGTCACGATCCATTAGAATGTGGTTAAAACATGTTAAAACATGTTAACGCAATGCCATAAACCATCCCCCCAAATTACCATATTTTTATAGGTGGTATAGTTTTATGATGTTTTATGTGGTGTAGTAATTATAAACATGTATAAACCATTCCCAGTCATGGGTGCTAAACATGGCATTGTTTTACCCACATTCTCCAAGATCCCCCAAAAAGCGATTTTAGCTTGCCGAGATATCAGCTAGACCCTCGAGGAGCCTGCGCCGAGACGTCCTCATAGCTTTGGAAGCGCTCCTGAACCCAATCACCTCAGGGACGGAACACCCTCTGGCAATCAACCATGGAACATGGACATTTCCCCTGGTCATGAATAGAGGGTAGTTCCTGATCATCATGGGTTCCAGAAAATCCAAATTTTCCGTGGTCATATCAAGTTTTCTCAAGTTATATCCTATATTTTTTATTTTTTTGTGGGATACATAAGTTACATACCATAAAGAACTGGCATGACCCTGGCACATTCAAATTATGACCGGGCTAAGCTTCAGCTCCTCACTCGAAGTTGCAGTGGAAGAGCCGTCCGTGTCCGACCTGGGGAAGGAATTAATATCTTTGGGTAATTGATATTTTTAGCCTAATACTAATACTCCAGAATACTGATAGCATTTACCATCTGGTTATGACTAACATAGCCATGGAAAATCACCATTTTTGATAGGTAAACCATCTGTAAATGGGCAATTTTCCATGGCTATGTTAGTCATAACCAGAGGGTAATAGCTTATTAATATTCCAGGATATTCTATAACAAAGTATACTTCCAAAAAACAATCTGAAGATCACAACGCATCATTCCGCACCGTTCAGTCATCTGGTGGCACCTGACAACTGCAACAAAATCTGAGAGGTTCCGACCCAGAGGGACCCGACCTCGAGCTGTGAAGCAGCTGATCCGTGAGCACTTTAGATCACAGGAGCCAACCGTGAATCGATAGAAAACTTCTGCATCTTTGGCATTCGGATCTTCCAATCATCCAAGTTTGGTGGAGAGAATATGGTGCAGGATATTGGAACCGCTTCAAGGTGCATAGATCACATGAGTTTTTCTTAGTCAGTAATCTCCCACAAAAGTTTAAACTTGTTCATTGGGTCCGCGCGCGCCACAACAAGCTTACTTTGGGGTACTTAGGGGCGCGCGCGCGCGGACCGAAGGAAAAACTTAAAAGTTTAGGCATTGGTTGAGTAATTTTTTGCTGAGGAACTTGTTGCTCAAGTGGACAGTTGCTACGGGAATAATTATGTGAAGGGACACAAAAAGGTACAAGAACCCTCCAAACAGAGTTGCAACAAAATCACAAATTTATGCAAATTTCCCATGTCATGTATGTTCCAAGTTTTCTCCTGCCACGTCTATCGCATCTTCCGCATCCCACATCTTCAAAAATGCGAAGTTCCCGTCTCGGACTGGGCTTGCAGACTCTAAGCTCTGCTCGCCAACAGCTGCCTCCAAGTTGGGTCAACTGGACAATACCCTTTGGGAAACTAACATAACGATGGAAAATCACCATTTTTAATGGGAAAATCCACTATTAATTGTCATTTTCCATAGCTATGTTAATTTACCAGAGGGTAGTTCATCGAAAACCGGTGGACCCCCGACCCAAAGTGCCTGCAATCGAAAGATGGTCCAGCCCAAGGTATAGGAGGTATACGCGCCACAAAGGCCGCACAGCACGATGATCTCAGGCGGAAACTCACGGCCACGGCAAAGGGAACGGGGGGATGGGGATGGATCTGAAGTGTGCAGCCAAACGTGGGATGATTCGTAATGAATGCGTGTGAATATGTGTGAATTCTCTAGATATTAAACTAGACGACGGTTGGCCCGAGAGCGAAAAAGATGTTTTTCCCGAGAGCGCCTGCGAAGGGTTCTTCGTAAAAAAGCAGCCGTTATACTACATCTTCACACCTTCACATCTGCTGATCTACATCTTCAGACCTTCACACCTGCAGATATAGATCTTCA
>Ga0126342_10010318_pt1 | contig 16711 bp, 9 predicted proteins | sample Cyp1metagenome_FD_92528 | JGI IMG/M metagenome (GOLD analysis project Ga0126342, IMG submission 92528) | Coral microbial communities from Lord Howe Island, Old Settlement Bay, Australia - Cyphastrea 1 metagenome | ecosystem: Host-associated > Invertebrates > Cnidaria > Coral ... | reverse complement strand
ACACATACATGCACACATACATGCACACATACATGCACACATACATGCACACATACATGCACACATACATGCACACATACATGCACACATACATGCACACATACATGCACACATACATGCACATATACATACATATACATACATATACATACATATACATGCATATACATACATATTATACATACAGACACATACATATACATACATATACATACATATACATACATATACATACATATACATACATATACATACATATACATACATATACGTATACATACATATACATACACATACATACATATACATACATATACATACACATACATACATACATATACATACATATACATACATACATTTACACATACATACATACATATACGGTATATGTATACATGCATACATACATACAGACATACATAAATACATACATACTGTACACATATATGCTGTACACATATAAATATATATCATCCATTCATCCATCCATACATACATCCATCCATCCATTCATACATACATACATATGTACAATACACATATATACATATACATATACTACATATGTACACATAATCACACATACAAATTCATTCAACCTCAATGTTTAGGCTAATAACGTGGAGGCCAGAAATCCTGCACTAGTTGAAAGATGGTAAACATCCCATGAATTATAGGGTTTCAACCCTCCTTTAGGGCAGGATTTCTTATACCCTCGCTTTAGGATAGGTGGTTGCAATCATGTACTCTGCTGGAAGTAACGATCCCCAAGTGCTGAAACCAACAACCCCATTTTGATGTGCGGCATTGGAAGACTTCTTTAAAGGTCAAGCGTTGGACACCGACATAGGTAGCTTGTGGTTCGTTGTCTGAACATAGGATGCCCCGTTCTATCATATTCTATAGATTGTATCCAACTCTATCCACTTGTTGATATTCATGGTGTCCTTTTTCAATGGCGGAAAATAGGGGAAATATAGGTTAAATCACCCATTTCAGACACACAGACATTGGTGCGTATATATATAGTATACACATCATTATACTTGCATCATATTAACATATATTACTGTATATCCCCGTGATATTCCATTCATAGATCATGTTCCTATGAAATAATCCCATCTTTCATTTTCTATGTTCCAAAAACAACTATGCGATGTCTAAATATATGTCTAATATAGAAATGTATAGATAAACCAATCCAATACCATGCCACGCTCAGCCCGCCTTCAACCAGCATTAAGCCTGTAGCACCACAGCTTCCGCCGTGTGCCTCGAGGTTTTACAGCGACTCACCGGCCCAGCAGCTGCGGCGCTTGAAGGCTTTGAGCTGCTCGGCTCAGCACTTGGGAGATTTTGATTGGTCAAAGCACCATTTAAGGACCGGAGATAAACCTATGGGATATAGATATTATATGATCTTTTGGGAACTTTATGGGATATGTTGTTTCCTTATTATTGGTTGGCGAGGTATAAACCAGGTATAAGATAACATTATTGTCAGGAATCATAGATATCCATTGGTCATAGGATATCCATTAAAAACCTGTGGGATGTAGAATGATATGGATATAATGTGGACCACCAAGCTCTGGTGAAAAAGAAAACGCAGTGGAAAAAACATGGAAGCCATGGCTTCCATGACAAATTGATGGTACTGAATGATGGTTAGCATTCACACCATCATTTTAACCACATCATGTCAACCCCAGCATCAAGTAGGTGGGAAATGAACGAGTCCGGGACCCTCTGATTATGACCAACATTTTGCTATGGAAGCCATGGCCGATGAGAATCGATGATAAACATTATGACTATTTAGCTGTGACATGGTGATTTTCTAGTTCGCTACGTTCAATTACCAGAAGGTGTAATAGATTTGTTCGGTGGGGATTTGTCCCACAAACATGGGATTAGAATGGTAGGATACCCATCCAAAGGCAACCTCACCAATAGTAAGGGTAGCTTGTGAACTTATCAGCCATGACCAACCGCGTTTCTAAGGGCATACGAAGCAGCTATCGTTGGGAGGGTGGTTAATCCCATGATTACATGATGCTTATGTGCCATCTTCGGGGTAGTTTTTGCATGTATTTCCAGCATTCATGGAATGTCGGGTTGCCATTCGGAACACGGAGATGGCTGTAATAGGCAGGGTGTCCAAGCTCGGCTAGATCACCTTTTTGATGCTCATGACTCCCAATGAATTTCTACAAGCTGCTGGTAGCTATCATCTCATCATATCTCATCCATATAGGCGTCCATCCTCTCAGAATTCTCATTAAAATTATCCTAGATTGGTTGAACACGAAAAAATATTCCGATTGGGTGGACAGAAAGCAAGGTTTCCTGCAGTTTTTAAGGGCACATGAGTAAATCCGTGACCAAAAATGGTGAAATCCGTATTAAAATCATGGGACTTCGTGGTGAAGTCCCATGTTGTTTAAATTGTTCATCTGGTTGGTGGTTTGGAACATGGCTTTTATTTTTCCATTCAGTTGGGGAATGTCATCATCCCAACTGACTTTCACTCCATCTTTTTTCAGAGGGGTAGGTGGCTCAACCACCAACCAGTCATGATTTTCAAAAGGTGAAATCCACCGCGTTTTTGAGCCATTTTTGAATATTTTTGAGCCATTTAAGTTGGATGTCTCAGGAAAGGACAAGCAGCTCCAAAAGAGATTGCACCGCGCTGCGCCGGGCAATCTGGCGGACGTGGCAACGACCGCGGCGACCTACCTGACCCTGGGCGATTTCAGCATCTTGAAAGTGGAGATGGGTCAGAACTAGCCGACTAGCCTATCCCAAAAAAGTGGATTTCCATGGATGGGAAGTTCAAATATTGGATACCACCATTTTGGAGACCACTACTTTAACACACACCCGGTATTTGATGATATTTTATGAGATTTCCGATTTTTGGGATAGAAGTAAGCCTGAGTCGATGGTTTGTCTTATCCCAAGGGGAAATCCAGGAGAAATCGGGAATCGACAGGGAGGAGTTTTATATTTTTGATGATGGGGGTTCCTTACGCAAATCCAAGAAAGGAGACTAAGGAAATCACATGGTGAATGGAGAGGCATGTTGGCAATTGTTATGAGGAATGTAATCTCCCACAGCCGTGGAATAGCAGTTGAATAGCATACACACGTTGTTTTTTTCCCGTCCTGCCCAAGTGCATGAGGCAACTTATGCCTGAGCATTGTTACAGCAAACTGATGGGCTGGTTGTAGAAGCTGCAGGTTGATGAATGAATAGGCTGCCACCAGCAGCAACATCATCATCATCATCATCATCATCATCACCATCACCATCACCATCACCATCACCATCACCATCACCACCATCACCATCACCCATCGCATCGCGGCATCGCCAAGCAAAGCGGGACGATGTTTTGTCTGGATTTGGTACTTGGTTAGGCCAAACAGTTTGGCCAAACCAAGTACCAAATCCAGAAAAAGCCTCCATGCCCTTGAAATCGTGAATGGACAAACTTGCATGGGCCGGTGCAGAGAACCCTATAATTATATTGGAAAAGGCCCTAACCCGATATAAGTTGTCAGCAAACAGCTTCTTATCCCAGTGTGCACTTGTCGCACTGTAGCTTCGGCGGTGCTGCTATTCTTCGTGGGAAGGTGTTTGGGGCTGCAGGGCCTTTTTGTGGCTGGACGGTCAGAATCAAAATTGGTCACTGATCCTGGGGATGAACTTAAGCTACAGCCGCACTTGAATACCCCCCCTTAGTGATAAGTCTGATATACACAGTCCCATGGGTTATGAAATCCCCAGGAACGGTGCTATTTTCCAAAGGGACGGCCTGTCCCGCTTCGCGAAGGTACCAAAATGTACGCCAAGCCGCGAGAGGATTGGGACCCTTCCATTTTCTTCGTCAAGCCCCTTGGGCTCTGCTGACCGTTTGGGGATGGTTTATACGACCCCTTTTATGGTGATTTTGGGTTTGGTTTAGTATTGTGTTTACCTTGATTAAGCTTGCACAGTACCAATCCATCAAGTATGGGGTTGATATATGAGAACCTAGGGGCCCCCAAAATTTTCAGCGGTTCACTACTAGATCAGGGTTTCTGGATGTTTCTGTTTTTTTTCCAGTATTGGGTGAAATCCCGCCGGCTCGTTTTAGGCACTGGTCTGCCATCTCCAGCGTTGCTTGGCCGAGATCGAGCGCCGTAGGGTGATTTTGGATCTTGGGAACACAATGGGCACTATGTATCATTATGTCATATATATATATAATATGTCCATATATATAAATATAATATGTCCATATATATATATATATGTCCACATATATATATACATGATTATCATTGTTTTTATACTGTATGCTGCGTATACAAATACACACGCATACACATATATGAATATATAGTTATAGTTATATAGCTATGTATATATATATTGCTAACGGGGGGGGGGGTGCAGTTAAAGAGATCTGATTGTGACCAAGGACTTTAGATTGTTGATTTCACATTCCGTGACAGGACAAACTTTCAATTTTCATCTCATGTGCTTTGATTATCTTTGATTCACTACACCCTGTGGACTCTGTTGAGTGGTTTGTTGAAATTTTTCCCAAGGCAAAGTTGGATTGTTTCAGTACTTTGGTCTTGCAGGCATGGTGGCAGGCACAGCTGACCCAAGGGGTTTCCAAACCACACCGGCGCTGCATCCATGATGAAGCAGGAATAGCCTGCAATAGGAGGGATTGGATGGAATGTTATACAACGAATGTTTTCTATGTAGCCTTGGCTTGCAAGCTGACCCATCAAAATCTGAAAATTAGATGTATCTAAATCTTGCACATCGATCAAAATAATCCCCTCTCCCTATTACTAAACGTCCCCCAAATACTAAAAACAGGCGTCCATCTCCAATTTCTGAAAATTTCAGTTTGGCCAATTTGACTTTTAATTGATACCCTTTAGAAAACAATTTAAAAATCAACCTACCATTTGTGGGTTTCCCCCCCTAATACTAAAAACTAATCAACCCCGGGGTGTTTGGTATTAGGATTCAATTTTTGGCAATATTTTAATTGCGTTATATAAAGAAATTTAATTGATTTTGAAATCGGAAAAAATGTTTATATTAAGGGTTTTAATTTAGTATTAGGGGGAAGCTTCGAAATCCAATTTTTGGCAATATTTTAATTGCGTTATATAACGATTTTTAATTGCTTTTGAAATCGGAAAAATTATTTTATTATTAAAGGTTTTAATTTAGTATTAGGGGGAAGCTTCGAAATCCAATTTTTGGCAATATTCTAATTGCGTTATAAAAGGAACCTTAATTGATTTTGAGATCAGAAAAAATAGTTTTTACTATTAAGGGTTTTAATTTAGTATTAGGGGGAAGCTTCGAAATCCAATTTTTGGCAATATTTTAATTGCGTTATATAAGGAACCTTAATTGATTTTGAAATCGGAAAAAATAGTTTTTATTATTAGGGGTTTTAATTTAGTATTAGGGTTCCCTAATACTAAATACCCCCCTAATACTACCTGCCGTGTTTATTATTGGGGAGAGGGGGGGAAATTTAGTATTAGGGAGAAGGGATCAATATGAATCTACATGAATTCAGTCTTGGAAAAAATCCGCATCTCTATACAGATTCCTTATTCACAAACCTCCTGCTTAATTAAACGCGGGCTTTGTGAAATTTGGCAATGTAAAGGGTTGATTTTCCATATTAAAATGCTGTTTGGCTCTACTTCTGTACGGCAACCCCATCATAAGTAGCACATAGTAGCACCTTGTTAGTAAGATGCCTGGTGGGCTTCAATCTCTGGGTCTGGGGGTGGTGCATTGTTTCCTCGGCCAACCCTAGAACCCTGGAAGCCTTACTGTTTTGGGGATTTATATTCTATAGCATTCCCATTATATTCCATAATATCCCCTTAAAATGGTTGGTTTCTTCTACCCCGGAACTACCCCGGAACTGTGTTGGTAAGAAATCCAGTCCATCTACAGTAGGGTTACATTTGGATCCAAGTTTGACAATATTTGAAATCTCCGGGGAATATTTCAATGGAAAGAAGCTGAAGATGCTAAAATCCAAACAACGGTTTGGTTGAACATGGACCCAGCAATTTGTTGTTTTAATTCCTATATTCGCTAGTTAAGTCCCAAATTTTGTTGCTTAAATTCACATGTTTGTTGGTTCAAGTCACATATTTCACTGGTTAAATCCACCTACCATCTGGTTATTCAACAGTTCGCCATGGAAAGATCCATCATTTTGTAGCTAGGTAAACTATCTATTTCTATGGGCCATCTATACCATGGCTATGTTAGTCATAACCAGAGGGTATTAACACCTATATCCCCATTAAGATATACATTATCTAAGGGGTTTCCATTGTTTTAATCAACCAATAATCACCATTAAGCACCATTAATCACCATTAACATGACATCTTGCCCTCAAGATCGACGGACGTCATCCCGAGGACAAGAACTCCAGTCTGGCGATCGACCTGACTTCGGACGTGGCCCGGTTCGACGTGGCCATGGGGCCATGGCGGCGGCATCGGGGATGTGGGGAGCTGATGCAACAAACATGATGAACCGATGGGATTTAACAATCAAACATGGTGAAATGTATGGATTTATGCAGGCTGAAAATCTGATAAGATGCAGATTTCTTCCACAAAGGGTTTAACCGATATACATTATATATATGTATGATGATCATGATGATTATGATGATGATGATGATGATTATGATGATGATCATGATGATTATTATTATTATGATGATGATGGTCACCATGATTGTTTCAATCCACATTTTTGTTTTCCAACGTCACCTCTTTGTGGCTTGAACTCCCTTCATCCCAGGTGGGCGACAGCCCCGCCAGCCCCGCCAGCAGCCCCCGCGGGCGACGCCGCTCCTTGCTCTCGGCGCCAGAGGCGGAAATCGCCGTGCCAGGCGTGGTTCGGGGCCACCGCAACAATGAGAAAGTACCAAAATCATTGGCTACAAAGGGAGGGTCTAGGTCTAGGTACATTGATATGATATGATGTCCTTGCTGATTTTGATGATATGAAGAAAATAATATTATATATGCCAATTTGTATATACAGTACATCGATATGAATGTGATCTTCAAATGACATGAAATGATGATTCTACTGGTGAAGTCGATGCAGGGCCAACTCCCACAAGGTGGTTTCCCGAATTCCTTCGCTTCTTCGTTGGTTCACAACTAGCTTCACGATTGGATTTATGATGATTAATTATAGTTGTTTATTGATGTTTATTATAGGTGGGTTGCTGGTAATTGAAAACTATGGCACATCAGTATTTAATATATGCTAAATCATTAAACATCATCTATAACATAAGGAGGATCTACTTTTAAACACCAAACATAGGGGTGGCACCCACGTGCCAGGACCCCCGCCACCGCGGTGCAAAAACCGAACACCGCGGCCGCCGCGGCCGCCGGTGCGGCGCCCGCGGGCACCATCAATGCCGAAGCGGAAGGTGTGGGTGCAGCGGAGCAAGTGGCTCGGCTGGGGATGTCTCTGCGATGTTTATAGTAGTGAATGGGTCAATATTTACATCGAAAAAATCACCATTTACAGTTGATGACTCTCGGAGGTGGCAATGGAGAGAGAGAGAGAGAGAGAGTTGATGTACTTGAAACATGGTGATCTTCCATCATTTTTTGTACAGCCTAGGTCGCCCCCTCCGCCCCTGGTGTCGCCGGGGGACCTCCGGAGAGCACAACGGGCCCAGCGATTGGAGCCGTTGAGATGAAACCTATGTGGGAAAACAATGGAAAACAACTAGGTAAATTGGTGCTATAAATTGATTTAACCAGGCAATCTGAGTGTTTATCGGCTAGTTATGCTAGGATGATCTGAGTTCACTGGATGAGTTGAGAATGTTGAGACCTCCAACTAGACGCCACATCAATAAGTAGTCTTCAACATCCCCAACCTTGGACAAAAGATTCCTTTTTGTGGACTACCAAAGGTTGACCATGTCAAGGGTGAAACATGGTGCACTAGTCACCAGTTCATAAGGCAATTGGCTGCTCGTTCTATCCCAGCAGCCGAATTCAGAGCACGCCTGGAAGTTCAGTTCCGACACATTGGACGGTTCCAATTTTGGTCATGAATCGTTCCGTTTCTGAGAGAAATGATTGTTCATTTTCCAGCCCTATAATGATGATATGATATTCTAGCATACTGTTGGCACCTGATTAGTAGGGGGCCCCCCAAACAATTTTGGATCCTCTTTATTTATTTTATTTTTTTAGGTCAAAGGGTCTGAATATTTTTCGTCGATTGATTTTGGGAAATTAGACATTTTGAGAATTCCAAAAGAATGGAGCTAAGAAAGTAAAAAAGAGAAAAGTATAAGCAAAGGATAGCAAAAGGAAAGGAGAGAATGATTTTGGAACATTTTCACCTCAGACAACAGCTGTGACACAATAGAGGACCCCCACAACAAACATACTATTGAGGATCAGGGTTGCTCATGGACTACCCCTTGAAAAATTGTTTGAGTGCAGTTTTTTAATTGTGTTTTAATCATTTTTAATAATGCATCCTATATTATTGCTGATGGGTCATACATAATTACTATAACCTTAAAAAATGTTTCTTCAGACAACAGCTTCACACAATAGAGGACCACCACAACACACACATGATTTAGGATCAATATTGCTCATGAAAAAAAAACCTTAAACAAATAAAATAAAAAAACAACCGAAAAAAATCTAGAAAAAAAACTGAAAAAACACATGACACAATATCCCCAAAAAAGCTTTACACAATAGCGACCCACCCAATCATTTCCACAGGGTCTGAACTATTTTGGGAAAACTTGACACAAAAGCGACCCACCACACTAATCAGGAGCCCACATTATTGTTATTTATTATCATATATGTAGATATGTTTTCAATTGTTTTCACCAAATTATGGATCATGATGTATTGTCATCTTATTTAAATTTATTTATCATATTCCTAATATCATATAGCATCATATCTCATCGTACTATTGTACCAATAGACTCCCTAAATCACCACTAAATCCGCACGCGGCACATGTCGAAACGACACGCACTTCCGGCTGCTCAACTCGGCGCACATGGGATCCATATGAAAAAAAACCAGGTAAACTCAGCAGGAAATAATGGGTTTTCGAAGGTTTTCCGATTACTGTAAAGATTAGGATGATGAGGGTTTCCCTCGTGGATTTTTCCCTTTGGGCCCTAAACCAATCCAATGGTTTCGAAATTGGATATAGGAAACTATATACGAAATCCAAAGATTGGGTTTTCCGATGTTTTTTGTGGAATTTCGTTCCTTCATCCAACTCTAAGTGATCCATTTCGCATTTTTGGGTTAAAACTTAGCTTCTATTGGTCAGATGGTACCTTTTTTAAACGCAATTGAAACGGGTGTCCCATGCCAGCCATGATTATTTTTGCAGCCTACAAATCCCCGGCCTCCACCCATCCTAAAGGGAGTGGACTGCTGGGGCTTGGCTGCCGGGAGAAAATGTGCGGCAGAGAATGGGGCCCAGTCGATGGCTTTCCGTTGGTTGATTCTTACGACAAGTGTTTTCGTTGAATTCTGGGGGATATATCAGTTAGATGGGGCTCACCAACTTTTACCTAGGCCCCACTTTGAGGATCAATCAATGAGCTGTCAAAAAAGAGATAAACTTTACAGAACTGGCCCAGATCTCATTTTGAGGCCTGAAACGTTGACCAATGGGAGGATCATGATGAGTTTAGACCTGCAGAATGGGGCTACCAGCATTTCCCATGCCAGTTATGGGCCCATCGCACCTACATTCTATTACCCAGGAAAACCTACCAGACATGTAGATCATTTTCCTTTGGGAAAACCATGGGTTTCCGACAGATTCCAGTTTTCCACATCTCCGTTCGTGAAATTTCCAGTTGCTTGTCCTAGAGTACTGAAGAAACATGATGAAACCAGAGTCGTAGCCTTTTACCACGGACGATCTACCAGCATGGCGCATCACGTTGTGCCAAGGTCATCCGCTCTGCTACGGCAACGCCTGAAGATGTTCGAATCCAGATGACACACTTCAAAACCAGGGACGCCCAGGGGGCTACATCCAGATAATCTGCAGATAATCAAACCACCGCAAAGTCACCGTGAAAGATGCACCCTTTTGGATGGAGTGAATTGAAGTTAAACTTGCAATAACCCAAGAAAACCGGGCAATGAGAAGGACTTGAAGTGGGATGGAACTGTTGAACTTAACGATTCTCCAACCAGTCATCATTCACGGATCAGCTTTGGGGTTTCCTTTAAGCATCGCGCAGCTGTTTCAGCTGCGACCGCGCTCGAGTGAAAAACGTTTTGCATCGCGAGTTTTTTTTTTTTTTATGTCAGATCTTGGTGAGCCATAAGCATCCCATAAACTGCAAGGTGGTGCCGATTATAAGTTGGTTCCGGTCATTTTTTTCACGCCACTGTCGATGGTTTTCCCATGGCTTTCTGGTGAACCTCATGGGTTGATCCCCGATGGGATCAGTCCTACACTTAAAAACCTGCTTAGTCAGTACACCCCAAGTCAGATAAAAAGTTGTGATTTATGACATTTATGACTACTTGAGTAGGATTTTACTGTTCTATCATGTTCTATCTTCTTGGGGGTTACTATAAATTTTATCAATATCTTGAAATTTGTGTGGCCTTTGGTTCTCCTAGAAGCCGGCCATCCACCGGGCTTCCCATGGTTTTTTCATGGCGCAGGGGTCTGGATCAGCAAACTGCGGAATATCTGGACAGCTTGCCCCTGGACCTTCAAAAACAGGTGCCGAAGCGAAAAGCCTGGGGGAACGGAGGTCCCGGTTTTTTTTCGTTTTTTTTGTTTTTGAATTCAACCACAATGGTGACAGATTTCCAGAAATCCTGCAGAAAGTATAGTTTCTATGGTTTTACATGTTTTTTCCAGTAGTTTCCAGGAGAACACCCCCGATGTCCAGATATGTCCAGCAGGTCGTTCGAGGCTTTCACCCTCCCTCGGAGGAGAAAAGGTGGGACCTTTGGGGGGAATGCAGGTTGGCAGCTGATGCTATGGCATGATGTATGGAGATATCATGGGGGCATGATATAATATAATATAATATAAAATAAAATAATATAATATAGAATGATATGATATAGATTGATATAGTAGGATATAGGGGAGTATAACCAACTTGATATTAGAGAACTTCTAGATGTGTGTCTGAAAATGCTGGGTTTTGCCCAAAGAGAAACAATGATGATTCATCACAACACATAGTGTTTGGTTTTGTAGGTTTCAATAGGTCCGACAGTTTTTCAACAGGTAAGTACGTCATCAGCCTTGCTGAGATAAAAATGCATACCTATTCCATACACAGAACGTTTGGGGCACCCTCTGGTAAACTAACGTAACTATGGAAAATCACAATTCTTAATGGGTAAAATCAACTATTTCTATGGCCATTTTCAATAGCCATGTTGGTTTACCAGAGGGTAGGGTGATGGATCAAGATCATCGAAGTAAACACCATGTATATTTATATTCACCACATTCGCTCATCATCATGCTGTTTGCCCATCATCATGCAGGGTGGTGCCCCACATTGAGCTAAATTAGTTTATAACTCCAATAACGAGGGTTTATGGGGGTTTCATCTATAGTTAATGGGGATTACAAACCAACACGACTGGGGGTACCTTGTACCCCATTTATCCAGATAATCACCATTCTATCTCACTATTTACCAATTTTTCTGCATGAAATGATCATGTTCAATGGCTATGGTTACCTATATATATATATATGTTATATACACATGATTATTTATATATATATTATATATATATGAATTTTAAATTATATATATATAATACATAGATTTCTATTATATACAGATATAAACTTTACACCCTGAATTTCAACTGGCTGGGCTCCTTGAAGGCCGATGGACATCCAGATCCGTCGCTTTGCCCACTCCATCGCTCCTCGGTAAGGACCGTTGAGGGGATTTGACGGGAAAAATATGGAAAAATGTGGAAATCCCATGAAATCCTACCATTTTGTAGATGAGTTTCCTAGGAAAACCATGAGTTTCCTAGGAAAACCCATGGGTTTTCCATCGGTTTTCCACATCTATGTTAGTTGTTTCGCCCATTTTGAGTGGAAAAATGGAGGTTTATGGTAGATAGAAAGTAAGTTTTAATGGGGTTTAAAGTAAGTATAGTTACTGGGGTTCATGAACCAGCTTCGAACTGGGGGGCATGATTTTGCATGAAATCCCTGTGTCGCTTGTGGCTTGGTGGCGCATGACCGAGGCAGACAAGTTGCACATCCCACTCCCGTTTCCGGCCTCAGCTACCTCCATGACTGAATGGATACCTTTTTTTTGGGTGTTTTAAATTGACTGTATATAAATAGTAAATTAACTATAATCAATTTTGGAGGTACATATTATATAATATTATATATATATACATATGTGTGTGTGTGTGATCTGTATGTATGTGTATGTACTTCTGCCCCCGGGGGTTAAGAGGCAACACCTGTATATATTTCCTAGTGTTTCGGTTTAAGCTATATGATTTGTAGTAGCTGCCGTACATTCCTGGGAGAGCCCTGCCCCGTGTGTCTTAGTTTCGGGAAGATGGCACGCTCACTACCGGTATCAACATACCTCTCAATTCGCCAGCTGTTTGACCTTTTCACAAGGTTTATTGCCAGTTTGCTGAATCTCCGAATTTTTCAACACTTGAGCCTCCGGCCGTTGGCGGAAGGTCGGGGGGAAGCGGTAGGAAGAAGTTTCTCTGGGCAGAAAAAAGGTGTCAAAAAATGCTCTTTGGATGTTTTTCTGTTTACATATTACCCTCTGGTAATTTAACATAGCTATTGAAAATACCACATTTATAGTGGATTTACCCATTAAAAAGGGTGATTTTCCAGTTCGCTATGTTAGTTTACCAGAGGGTATTGGATCTCCAGCACCATGGTGGCGAGGAGGGCTCGGTGCAGGTCTGGAGGTGAGCTGGTTTTTTCCCGCTTCGGGTCTGGCCGCCTGGCCCAACGTCCCCAAGCGATAGGGACAGTACCCTCTGGTAATTTAACATAGCTATTGAAAATGACCATTTATAGTGGATTTTCCCATCAAACATGGTGATTTTCCATAGTTATGTTAGTTTACCAGAGGGTAAGATGCTTTTTCGTGATTCTGTGGTTCCAACTTATTGATATTTCTGAGAAACATGCTGCGGTTGCGTGTTTATATATACCCTTTGGTTATTTAACGTAGCCATGGTATAGATGGCCCATGAAAATAGATGGTTTACATATTAAAAATTGATGGATCTTTCCAGTTCGCTATGTTAAGGTACCAGAGGGTATATAGTGATTAATATTGATTAAGATATGTATTACTAGTGATTAGACAGTAATTATTAACCAACATTTACTTGTAAATGACAATAGTTCATTATATATATGATCTTTGCTGTGATATATAGCGAGATGTCTGATGTATCTCCTCAGGCGCGAACGCAGCAACTCGGGAACCTCCTCGATGGTCAGATGCTCAGCTCTGATCGTCCACCGTCCACGTCGCAAAGTCGCCAAAGATTGGGGATTTGACTGGAAAAATGAAGGCGTATACCATCCCCACTCTTTGGTAAAACAATGAACCATCCCCAATGTTTCTACCACCTGTTCATGGTGGTCAAACAATAAAATGGAGGTTCATGGTAATTACAACTATAGTTACTGGGGCTTATAAACCAAAGTTCCGTCACTGGGGGTTCCACAGTGTATTGTGTTGTTCCATTAATGTGGGTAAAACAATGTCATAAACCATCCCCAATTTCACAATCAATAGCTGGTATAAACCATTCCCAAATGGGTAGTTTTTTCTTGATTTAACACCACTATATATATATATGTGTTAACACCATTATGTGTTTATATAATTGTATCATGTTTAACCTTTCGAATTCAACATGGAATTTTGATGGATTTGGGGTATGATTTTCCCATGGGTAACGTGGGGTGGTAGATGATTTCCCCATGATCCTCGTGGATTTTGGGGGTTCCATGGTTTCTTTGGGGGTTCCATGTTTTTTTGGGGGGTGAGGTTCCATGGTAAAAACCATCCATGTATTCTTGAAAACTTCATTGAAGGAAACATAGGAAACATATGTGAGTTCCATATTTTCATATATTTTCTGCATGGACTTTGAGTGAAGTGATTTTGAACAGTTGCAGGACAACTTGTTTTTTTCCCTGGCAAAGTGCCAGGGTGATCCTCTAAATTGATCATCCAACTATTGGAGATGTCCATGTGCGACATCCGATTATGTGTTTCGTTTAACGCGGAAGGTTTCTGGATCCTACTCGAATGTTAGGACATTCATTATAAGGTCATACTGCCTACTGCGTTCAGCCATTTAGTTGATATTTCTTACCCATGCTCTGGATCAATTGAATTTGCAACGTTTCTTTGTTGAGTTGAAGTCGCCAGTGCGTGTTTGGCACTTTGGCACAACCTCCGACCAATTTTGATTGACCCACTGGTAAACCAAGAAAAAGATGTGGAAAATCCCACCATTTTGTAGATCAGTTTCCGAGGAAAACCATTGGTTTTCATAGATTTTCCACATCTATATCCCATAGGATCCATGTATGCTATATATGGTAACATTTACCATCAATATACCCCCAATGTTAGCATATATACCATACATGGATCCTATGGGTATTAGTTTTAGCCCATTTTGTGAAACGCACAATGCCCATTTTTGGCACCTTCTCGCTCGCCGTGCCAGGCCACAACGAAAGCGACAGAGACTGGAGGCATTTTTGGGAATTGTGGAGGGAAACGATCCGAGAAATAATTCGACCATCGCCTGAAATGTCCTAAAAATCATTCAAAATCCAAATCCAAATCCACATTTTTTTTAAATACATGTATATATAATATATATATATATATATATATTTATTGCGTCAAAAACCATCAAGTGAATTTTCATCATTAACAAATCATCAAGAATCCCTTGAAATATCCCTTCAATTCGCCTTTGCGAGGCTCCACCCCTGCCGAGAGGCCGATTTCATGGGAATTCCTCACTGGATTTCCACCGGTGGTTTACTGGGGTTTCATTGGATTTTATGGGATTTTTATGGAGTTTAATGGGGGTTTAGTTTAACGGTGGTTCAGAGGGATTTACAGTAATGGTGTCTAGAGGGATATAATGATAATGGTAGTTCATGGGTCAAGAATTGAGATACTGGAGGGGATTTGCTATTTAAGGCTATTAATTCTGGGATAATTATCTACATGGTGGACATTATCCAGGATATTAGTTTTCTAATAGGGTCTGGTAAAGTGGGGTACTCAACCAACAGGAATGCATACTTATATAATCGGCAACAATGCCAAAGCCGGATTAAGATCTACTCTGGTTCATTGGGGTTGGTCCCTCAAATAGTGATGTGATTTGCTACTCAAATGGTACCCCAATTATCCCCAATTGAACAGCACCCTTGGGGGGGTTATCATCTCATCGAAATTTCAGGATCACCTGTTTTCTGGGAAAAACTGACGATGATGCCTTTGTGAAAACATATGAAGTATAGCAGCAATCCCGATTGACGGATGTTTGTTTGTCATTTGAAACTGGACCATTTGCAATAATATGATGTAATATGTTTGTTGTTCAACCTGCTTATCTCTGCATTTTCTTTGTGCAGTTCGAATGGTGAAATCCACATGATTGTTTGAAATTCCATTTTTGTTGGCTACATCCCCATTCGTTTGGTAGTCATCAAAGCGTTTTTTTTAAGTTTGGAGCCTTTGGACGATGGGACCTATGGCCCATGGCCTTTCCCACTGGTTCATAGAAGGGTACCACTTTTTTCATATCCATTTCAGAAGGCGTGGTATGCCAAAGTGGACCTCAAAAATCTTGTTCCCAGCCGAGGATGATACTTCCTCGCTAATCATCGAAGTTCTGTAAAGGTTGTTTGACTTGTCCATTTCTGGCGCTAGAACTCTTGGCTTCGTTTGCAAAAGCACCCATTCCAAGCAGACTCAATCCTAAGTCTTGTTGCTGATCAATCGTTTTTTTTTTGGGCGGTTAAAACACCTATAACACCAACCAAAAATGGGGTTTTGTCATCATGAATCATGTTATTGTGTTTCACGAGATGTTTATTAGATTTTATGGGATTTAATGGTGGTTTAACAGGATCTCATGAGATTTTAAGAGATTTCCATGTTTGTTTTTTTCTTATACGGATAAGGATGGATAAATCAGATGTTTTTTCTTAATGGTGGTTTTCCATCTAAATCTCCATGTTTCATGGATAAATATGGATAAATCCCATCTCAATATTTAGCACCCAGCCGGACAAAAAAAAAACAGGGACGGCGCGGACGGCACTCCAGCTGCAGCGCCAGCTCGCGCTCCGGCACCAACGCAGCCTCGAACGGAGCCTGAAACCCTGGATGGACGGTTCATGGTGTGTAAAACCTCCAGGAAACCAACAAAGCTATGGAAAACCATAGGAAAATGCTGGTTTAATGGGATTTAATGGTGGTTTAATGGGATTTAATGGTGGTTTAATGGGATTTAATGGTGGTTTAATGGGATTTAATGGGATTTAATGGGATTTAATGGGATT
>Ga0126342_10010317_pt1 | contig 16711 bp, 15 predicted proteins | sample Cyp1metagenome_FD_92528 | JGI IMG/M metagenome (GOLD analysis project Ga0126342, IMG submission 92528) | Coral microbial communities from Lord Howe Island, Old Settlement Bay, Australia - Cyphastrea 1 metagenome | ecosystem: Host-associated > Invertebrates > Cnidaria > Coral ... | reverse complement strand
TTTTTTGGTGTATCATCTTAGGGGCGCAACATTTTGACACCACTCCTCTCCCACTACACTACCTTTCGTCCGCCTCCGCCTGCTCTCAAGTTTTGAACTTGGCGAGGCCAGTTGCGAGGCAATGCTTTTCATTACAATGTGATTATTTCTTCGATGCGAGGCAGCAGAGTGAAGTCAGCAAATTTCCGTTTTTGGATTGAACCATGTTGAGCCGGTTTTACATGTTTCGACATGTGTCTTAAGAATGGCTTTACATAATGACATTTTTTTCACATGTTCGATTGCAAGAATTTCAGGAAATCCGACTGGTCATTGGCTTTGAACTTCTTTCGGCAGCTTCCACTCCAGGAGGCCAGGCGATCGGTCTAACGATTTTGATTTCTGCAGTGCTGCACTATTCTGCACTCAGTATTCAAAGATTTCAAAATGATTTCCCTACGAGGTGAATCCAAACATTGCAAGCTATGCAGCTACCATTTCAGCAGCTGGCTCTGGGCACTGGCATTGCGCTTGTTCGCTGCTGCGTCACTGTGCTGCATATGTTTGACATTGTTTGACCATTACGGGCTTTGCTTGTTGCTTTGACTGTGTGTCAAGCCACCTCATTCAAGTGTTAAAGAATGATAAGAATGTTAAAACCCTTTGTAGAACGAGGAAACATGTTGACACCAGGACAATCCAAGACGTACTACTTTTGGTCAGGCTTTTCAGACTTCCTCAGCCCCTTGGTTTGACTCACCTTAATTTCCAAGACTTGCAATCCAAAACATTCACGAGGCGAGACTAGTAGATGCTTGAGACTGGATGCAATTTGCACCTTGGCGTATGGTATTGAAAAGTTTTTTGCTGACCAGCTGCGGCTGACACTCCCTGTTTCAGCTGCAACATTCCATGAAATCGAATGCCGCTGTCCTTGTCCTCGAGGTTGGAACTCGGCCATCGGCACAAGTCCATGGGCTTCTGCCCTCACGCTTTTTAGCTCTCCGGATATGAAACTTGGATAACATAGACCATGAGGTTTGGCCACAGAAGCAGCCAACAAAGAGATGCCAAGGATTGTCAAGTTTTGTCGTCAGACTCGAAGATTCTTTGTGCCAGAATTCCAGGAACGACTGCTGTGATATCAATTTGACCGGTTATCACCGAATGTTGATTGTTTTGGTATTTCAGAAACGCGCAGGCTCCAGACCGCAAATGTGCTTTCAAATCTTTCAAGTCCGGAAAAAACTTAGGAAGAACAACGCCAACAGCATCAGTTTCAACTCTGTCGTCACAGCCACTTGAAAGCAGACATCAGCAGGGGTGAAGAGAGCGGCCACGTTTTGAAGGGCTATTAGAGGTGTGGCAGTGAAAGGCAGTACAACTGGTTGAGACATTTGATTGATCACACTGTTCAGGCTTTACATTTTTTTAAATTTGAGGCTCTAGAGCGTGGGAGCCAATGGGAAGGAGCATCGACAATCCTTGGAAGGCCCGGTCAACATGAACTTTGCAGTCCGTCCAGCTGAGACAAGTTAAACAATGGGAAGTAATTCCGAATTGCACTTTGTCAAAAGATGTCAAAAGTGAACAGCGGTGAGGATGATGCAGTCGATGCATTGTGTACGTTTGCCAAACGAAATCACTATTGGCCTTGCTCTGAGTTTGGGCGGCGCTTGGAGTGAAGCTAGAAGTGCAAACATGTACAGCCTGCTTTGGGACCAAGGTGCTTGGGTCACGGCATGTGGAAGGAGCACCAAATGGCAACTTGCAGCAGAAGGTTGCAGGACGCACTATGCAGCTTTGTTGTTCTTTGCGATGCTTTGTGCATGTTTTGAAACATGATTTTGGAATATTTTGTAGATGAAGCAGAGTTTTTTTTCCGACCTGAAACCGCTATCAGCATGATCCTTCAACATTCGATTGACTGAAGTCAAGGGCCCTTTTTTCAGAACGTTTAGCATTGGATTCTGCTGTAGTTTCGTGAGAGTTACGGCAGGCAGCACGATGTCAGGTGTGGCATTCCTCTGCTTAAAGCTTCTGACATTGTAAGCCATCGTAAGCTTTCAAATCTTTGCAGCTGACTCATTGTGGTTTTCGATTGACCAGCGGAGGCCGAGCCAGGCGACATATAATGCAGCGATCTCTTCTTGCGAAAAGGTGGCAAGAACATACAAGAACATGCAGAACATGCTCAAAAGTCCGGGGTTGGGGCACGGTAGACCTTGATGCTCTCCTTTCTAGTACTTTGTGAGGCAACACAATGGCAGTTTGCCCTGCTGTTGCTGAAGTTGCTCCATCGCATTCTTCAACGAGCTCTGCTCTTAGCCTGGAGGCAAGGAGCACCAAAGAGCATGCTCCGGGCTAAAACAATCTAAAGCATGCTTAAACATGCTTAAAAAGATCTATGTTAAAGATTGTTAAAGAACATGCTACTGCGGAGCTGCCATTCCAATCCATGGGGCAGAACTCTGCCATCTTAGGACCTCATCAGTTGAGGGCTCAGCCCCAAGACAAGGCAACTTCAAATGGACTTGAACCATGACCACACACGCTTTGATCTAGCAATGCGATGCAATTAGTATCAATTAGTACCATTTGGTTACATGTACCGTTATATATATGTATATAATTGTATATATATATATGAGTACACTCATGTCATTCTGAAGATTTTGTGACTGGAGTCTTCAAGCTCCAAGCTGGGACAGCTGGTAGCTAGTAAGAGCTAGTAGCTGGAGCACCTGACCATGTGGCAAGGTCAGAATGCCGCCATAAGTGCTTGTGAGAAAGCCAGTCATTGGACCGGTTCCTTGATCCTTTTTCAAGAGGTGCAACAGTGGTGCCACATGATACCGATGATACCGCTGTTTCAGCTGTAGGCGTCAATATTCTTAGCTAGTTGCCAGGCTTTTGACAATTGTACATGTTACTGGACTCTGTGATCAGAAGTATGAGTCTCTACAAATGCAGGTGGACGTGGTGCAAGATGTGATCAGTTACAGTGCTGTGATCAGAAGCTCGGTAGCGGTGGACAGAGCATACAATGCATGTTTTTCACGCTGTTTTCCCAAAGAAATTCGAATCCATTCAATTGAGGACTTTCAGCAAACACCTCTTCACACATGCACCGAACATCATATGGCTCTGTAAACGTTGAGAGTAAAGCAAGAAATACCATTATCCCGGTATCCCAGTTCCTAACAGCTAGCGACTAATCTGCATTGAATGGGTAAGTTGAACTCAATGCTCGCCGATTTTTTGTTTTCTTACCCCGTTGCTTTCTTTGCAACAACTTGCCTTGGGCAAAGAGCTGCCCAGGTGCATTTCGGAGAGCGAAATGTTGGGATGTAGCAGTGGAGCTTTTGAATCAGATGTCAGACAAGCTTCTTGGCAGAATTACTCCCACATTCAAAATACATACAATATGTGCTAATATAATATACCAGTAGTACCGCACAAGGCGGTGGCGGAAGTTTCAAAAATAGGAAACCTATAGGAGAGGTTGGTTGTTGTGACTCAGGGATGGCAGAGCGGAGCCACTGATGGACCGAAAGGTGCTTGAGGTCTCCTCTCTTTCTCTCTCTTTCTCTGACTATCTACCTGCCTACCAACCTATCTTCTATGTATCTATCTATCTATCTATCTCTCTCTCTCTCTCTTTCTTTCATCTGTCTATCTGTCTAGCTGTCTATCTGTCTATCTATCCATCTATCTATCTATCTGTCTATCTGTCTATCTGTCTATCTGTCTACCTGTCTATCTATCTATCTATCTATCTATCTATCTCTCTCTCTCTCTTTCTCTCTATGTATCTATCTATCTCTCCATGTATCGATCCATGTATCTATCGATGTATCTATCTATCTATCTGTCTGTCTATCTATCTATCTATCTATCTGTCTGTCTGTCTGTCTATCTGTCTAGCCATCTATCTATCTATCTCATCTACCCAGCTGGCCTCTCTCTCTCTCTCTTTCATCTAATTACCTATCTCTCAATCTATCTACCTACCTATCTATCTATCTATCTCTCCCTTTCATATGTCTATCTGTCTAGCTGTCTACCTGTCTATCTGTGTTGCAGTGTCATTCAGTGTAATGTAGTGTGGTGTAGTGTAATTTAGTGTAGTGGAGTGTACTGGAGCGTAGCGTAGTGTAATGTAGTGTACTGGAGTGTAGTGTAGTTAATGTCCTGTAGTGTAGTGTATTGAAGCGAAGCGACATCTGAACCTCCAAAAGTGGTCCGAACCCCTAGTGTTTTGAACATTTTTACTTCGAAATGTCCTTCGTGCCACAACGGCGTGCACTTTTTCGACATCCGAACCTCCAAAAGTGGTCCGAACCCCTGGTGTTTTGTACATTTTGACTTCGAAATGTGCTTCGCGCCACAACGGCGTGCACTTTTTCAACATCTCAACTTCCAAAAGTGGTCCGGAGCTGGTGTGTTTTGTACATTTTGACTTATTTTGACTTGGAAATGTGCTTCGCGCCACAACGGCGTGCACTTTTTCGACATCTCAACTTCCAAAAGTGCTCCGAAGCTGGTGTGCTTTGTACATTTTCACTTGGAAATGTGCTTCGCGCCACAACGGCGTGCACTTTTTCGACATCGCAACTTCCAAAAGTGCTCCGACCATGGTGTGTTTTGTACATTTTGACTTGGAAATGTGATGAAATGTGCTTCGCGCCACAACGGCGTGCAATTTTTCATCTCTCGTCTGGCCAGCTGGCTCCGCACCCGCCGCTTTAGCGAGCCTACTTTTCGACCCTTCGGAGCCACAAATCATTCGAAAAACACAGTGTTTCGCGACTTTCCTACCTTTTCGCGCATCTGCATCTTCTTTCTTCTGACTCTTCCTCTTCTGATCTTCTCTCTTCTAATCTTTCTCTTCTCTCTGCCTCTGCCCTGCTCTGCTTTTCATCTGTCCATATTGTCGGAAGTTTGACTTCTAAACTTCCTTCGATAAATATACACATATATGTATACATATTAATATATGTGCTGCCTGTATGCACAAACAGTGAAACCACTTGCGCTGGTCTAAGAAAAGAATGACCTAGTGATTGATACGATGGTTCTTGTTCTTGTGCCAGAATGTGTCCTTTGTGGGCCTGTCTCAGCTGAGGCTTGTACTACCAAATTCCGTTCCGCGGACACAGTTCAGATTGTGCTTGTGCTAGCTAGAATCTGATTGTTTTTTTTGAATTTTCGCCCATGGCAACCTTTTTGTAGCTCGATTCATTCATGCGAGCTACTTGTACGAGTTAAGCTTCGAACCAGGGGGTCTTTGAGCTGCGATTTCTTTGCAACCTAGGTGATCTATGGAGCTGCTGGCACTGCATGTCAAAATGGAAAGCAATGGCAATGGTCGATTTGGCTGTTCTTCGACTCAGACCAAGCAAAGACTTAAAGCAGTTCTCATTGAAGGGGAGCATTTGATGCGGAAATACTGCATTTCCTGAACCTAATCCAAGGACCCATCGTGAGTCTCTGGGAAAGCGAGAAAGATCATCAGAGTTGTCAGAGACAGCCTGGAGGCACAATGGCTGTATGAAGCTGTATGAAAGTGCCCGTCCTTCACAGGTCTTCACAGTTTGTACGTGTTTCTGACGCCCAAAGTGGAATTCCAGGTCAGTGAAGCGCCTGAACATAAGGAGACGGAGGAGACAAAATGAGACAAGTCTATTGAGAATTCTGAGAAAATTGTTGTGGACGGATGTGGACGGTACGAATTGGGACGAGAGCCTCTTTCTTAACCAATTTTTTACTATTGTTTTCCAGTGTTCAGATGTGTTCAGGACTTCAAACCCTGAAGCCATGCAAGTTCAGGAGCTGAATGCCAACGTTTTGGTTCCGCTGTTGATTTTTTTTCATACATCATGCGACCCTGTTGAATGTTGAGTTTAATTGAGTTTTGTATCACACGTGCCGTCCACATGGCCAGGAGACACTTGCTGATGTCTACAAATCCATTAGACCTGAAGAGTTAGCTACTCTAGCACCTCAGCACCACTGTGATATGCTTGACTACGTTGGTTCCATGTGGTTGGTGTTCTGTGCTCTTGCAAACCTGCACTTTGTTGGAATGAATTTTGGAACATCTCTCCAAAGATCTAGAGGTTTTTGAAAGGTACGTTGTCGGAATCCTATCTGAAACGCGGTGACAGTGAACTTACGATCTTCATATTTTGTGTCTTTTGGGCATAGCACTGCTGACTTCTTCCTTCGCATACTCTGTAGTCCTGAGAAGTGCTGTGAGCTCGGTTTGAACTTTGTTTAAGCTCGTCAGTTGCAAATTCTTTGCTTTACTTTGTCTATGCTCGGCCTGCACAGAATGACGGTTTTGCGTTTGCGTCGAGGTTTGGAGCTTCAGCTCTTTGTCCATGACTTTGCAATCTTCGCATCTGATGCATCTAGCGATGCAACGAATCACTGACATTGGACTGGCACGCTTCAATTTGGCAGACATTGCAAGGCTCGAGCGAAGCATTTCTTGTGTACATCAGTGCATCTTTACTGGGACAGGAAAGTAACTGTAGCTTATGCATGAAGAGCACCCAACTGGAAAACTAACAGCGATAGAAAAGACGAAGGGGGCATATACAAGTGTAGAGTTTTCGTCAGGCTTGCATGGTCCTTTTCCAGTGGAGAATTTCAATCCTTCTTGGAGGATTTGCAGAAGGACACCTATCAAAATCTTCAGAGAAGCAGATTTGGGGGCCCATAAATTCAGTCTAGACCAGGTTTGATTAGCTTTGGCCCGGAGGCCTCAGATTTGCATTTCGCATCATTTCGCATTTCGCATAGCATTTTGGTGTAGTCTCCTGGAACCAGACGGTGACCTGATTCGGGAACTTTGTCAAAGTGCCCAGATCAGCTGCTGACATTTTGATACATTTTGTGTTTGTCCTGTCGCAGTTCTTTGAAACTGATTGAGACTTGATCCTGTTTCGATCTGTTTCGCTTCCCGGACCACATCGCAGATAGCCTGTTTTGAACACACAGAGAAAGTTAAGATGCAGATGATGCAGGAGTTTGTGTCGCGACAAGCCGCTTGGCATGGTTTGGACTTTACAACATCCGCCCTTACGGTGGTCTGGGCCTGCAGTCATGCAGGCTGGCTGTCAACAAATTTGTCAAGCGTGTTTTGCCACTGGAAGTTGTGACATGTTGTAACCTGTTTCTGCACCTGGCATCGTTTTGATGGCTTGCAACAGTTTCCTTCGCTAGTCGTGGCCACGTTGCGAAGGCTGCTTGCGAGTTGACACTGCGTCATCAATTGAAGGCCCTGTGCATCAACGCATCAACATATCACACTCACATTACTCACATTCAGGGTTTGGGGTGCATGATAGCATGATATTCCAAGCTGCAAGAGAATAAATAACATTAAATAACGACTTATGAGACTCATGAGCTGGTGGAACAATATTTCTGTATATTTCTGTAACATTCGAAATGAACTCTGGAAGATGTGGAAACATGTGGAAGGTGCTTTGCTGAAACTTGGAAGATCCTTTGGCGGAGACCATGTTGAGCCGCTCCAGCCCAGTCACCCTTCAAGTCGGTACCTCAATGGCCTTTGCTGTCTCCCCAGTGTCTCCCCATGTCTCCCCCATGCAAAGATTTTCAAAGATTTTCAAAGAGAGTGCCCAGTCCCCAGTGCGCAGGGAGTCGCCAGTGATGGCCAGTCTGCACTAACTTGGCACTAACAGCACTAACATTCTAAGAAATTCTAAGAGATGGGACAAGGACACGGCTGCAGTGCTGCAGGCAGAATTACCCGGCAGCCTGGCATCGTTCAAAACTATCCTGACTTCCTGGTGATTCAGAAGCCCTCGGAATGGCAGGCACATACCCAGCTGCCAGATCGACTGATCAACTCTGCTTAATATGTCAGCTTAAAGCTTTGTGGTACTGGAGTGTTTAGTGCTTTGTGAACAAGATACGCCGGTTTCGGATGGTTGCGAAATGTGGGGAGGCTATAGGCAGTGTAATGGGACGGTAGCACATGGCACAGGTTGGAGAGTAAAATGGATGACAAATTGAATCAATGTTCACGTTTCCATGACAGGTTGATGATGCATATTCTGGCCAGCCAGAAGAAGCTGAGACACTCAACTTCCAAAGGTTTTGACCTTCGCAGACTTGCTCAGCATGTCACAGAGAAAGAATCTGAAATCTGAAAGATGTCACTTGAGTCCATATACACCCTGTCTTGCATCGACATTAGCTGACCCCAGACGATCCCGGCTTTCCCCAAAAAGCAGAAAAGTGTGAACGCAGTTTGCAGAGCCAAGGAGGGGCCTTTTGTCGTTTTTCCTCAAGGCCCTCGATTGCTGTGCTGTTTGCCTTCGATGATACTGGTTGTCCCAGACTTCTTCAATGTTTGAACATTATATAATTACTTATATAATCTTACCCACAGACGCCATGTGTTGCCCAGACATTAACATTGAGAATGTCGTGTTGTCGAATATATGATAGGAGAGATTGCAGAAAATACTGCGTATACGCAATATTTTCTAGTTTAGGCTTCAAAGTTTTGAGGCTTAGGTTTTAGTGTTTAGGGCTTAGGGTTTGAGGTTTTAGGGTTTTAGGGTTTAGGATGGTTTAGGGTTCGTCGTCTGGGAAATCTCAAAACACTGGCCCTGCGCAGGTGTTTGAGCATGTTGAAGGATGGTGTTTAAACGCCATTTGAACCTTCCGGGCAACACACAGCGCCTGGCCGTAATATTATATAATCGAATAATTTTAGAATAATTTAGAATCATATTCGAATCAGTTTGCATCATTTTGCATCCAGATTTGTGCTGTTTGTGCAGGCCATGTTTCCTCGCCATGGCGTTCTAAAAGATGTTGATCATAGTGGCGGCCTTGGAGTCAGCTCCCCCAAGCAATTCCAGGAACACTTGACCGATACCCCCGCAACACGAGCAACCCATTGCAACCCATTGCAACCCATTGCAACCCATTGCAACCCATTGCAACCCATTGCAACCCATTGCAACCTATTGCAACCTATTGCAACCCATTCTCTCCTTTATCATCCCGTATCAATTATATTATATACATATATTGATATCATGATCAGTCTTTATGTTCAATCCAAGCTGTGCCATGGAGGTGGAAACACAAGCCGATCAACAATGCCAACTGAAAAACACTACAAGAGTCATAGCTATTCCTTATGGTTGAAACATGTTGAAACATGTTGAAACTCCATTTAGATCCATTTAGTTGATCCAGGATGATCCAGGCCCAGGCGTTAGAGTTAGGTTGCTTCAGGCTCAACAGTGTACGGTCATCGAGTTGATTTGTCAAGAGTTTCCTGCGAGCAACTACTGTTTAGGCTGCTTTCCATGCTCGTGTTTGGCGTCTTCCATTTTCGTATTACCGTTTTTCCAAAAATAGAGGATGCCAGGATACCCCAAAATGGCAAGTTCAACAATAAGGAAATCAAAATAGCTCATTATATTTATGGGGTACCCTATTTTCAGACAGACCCATTTGTCTTGCCATTTGCCAAAAACAATCAGTTCTGAAGATTGGAGAAGTGGCAAGACTTTTGAGGTAGAGGATTCTTGCACCGACTGGACGTGCCAAGTTCAGGGCTGTCACTTGGAGCTTGATGGAGAGCTGAGATATGAGATGTATGAGTTGTGTGAGTGTGGGCTGTGCCAACTATGCACTCGGGAATTCCGACAGTCAAGGATCCTTGTCGCAAAGACGCATCAGGGATGGTACAGACTGAAAATGCAGGCGGACAAGACGCTGAACCAGACACTGAACCAGACTGAATGTTGGAAAGGTTTTGGCAAAGAATGTAGGAATTGGATGGAATTGGATCGTTTGATCAGTTTTCACATTTCATCATAAGACCAAAGTTGTTCCCAAGTTGTTCCATGATTTCATGGTGTCAAACGCACCTCTTCAGGCTGCCGCTGGAGAGATTGTGAGAGACTATACGGCTCTGAGTCACGGTTGGTTGAATCGCGAAAGACAGGTGACTTGGTGGGCCGTGCAGCCATCCTGCCTTTGGGACTGGTGATGTACAAACAATAAACGTGTTCTGATTTGCACGGTCGGCACGAAGAACATAGTTGTGTAGACTGCATGGAGATTTGCTTGTTATGGCTATGTATGACTATGACTTGTATTGTGAATATGATTATGATATTATCATGTTTTTTTTTCATTATTGATAATATCTATGATATCTATGATTAGTCTATGATTTGAAACGTAGAAGGACATGGAAGGACGACAGAGGAGCTGCTTTCGCTGACGGAGGTTACAGCCCGCGTGCACTGGTGGCCTGATGGCAGGCAGCTTGAGAATACCAATGACCACTGCGATGAATCACAGCTGATTCAGCTCACTGATGACACATATATTGTACCATTGGACATCCATTGGACATCATGCTCAATTGTGCTCAAGTTTATTTGAGCTCAGTTTGGGCTTGTATTGTGGTTTGGGTCTTTCGTCACAATGACCACCACTTGTTTCCAGAGAAAAGTCTATCGAGTTAGTCCGATTGAGACGTACTGATGCATGGTGAAACCATCAAAAAAACTTTCGCTTTTGCTTTGTGTTTGCTTTGCGTTTGCAGGCGAGCTCCCAGTGCGGTCTCACGGGCAGGTCGTGTGGCGCGGACAAAGCTCACGGTGGCTGAACTCTACAGGTGTGATCAGATTCACTGTGCAGAACTTGGTCACATGCAGTCAACGTGGAGTTACAAGGCAATTCTCTGTAGTCTGCACGGAAGATTCATTATGCAACGTATTTTATTGTGATAGATCTCTATTTGTGTTGATTAATGTGTATTGGCGTCGGTATGATGTTTGAAACGTGTTGAAAACGATGATGCGGTTCCAACCGATCAACTGCAACTTTTAAAGAAATAGAGAAAGTGCAAAATTCACGTCTTGGAAGGAGAAGCAGTCGCAGACTTTGTTTGTTGGCAATTCGCATTGGGACTGGGCGAATGCACCAGACAATGCCTCAGCCTGGAAACAAGAAATCATTGCCCGTGTCCGAACGGAATCCAGATGCCGAAGGAAACATACGTCCAGACATATGTTTTACAAAAAATCACGACTGGCAAAGAAAAACAGAAGCTGGCTGTTTTTTTTTCACATTTCACCGCAGGCTAGATTTCTCTGTATGGAAGGAAGCTGTTGACAGACTAAGGATCAGGCTGCACACAGCTCATATTGGACATCCAACAGTATGCGATGCCAAGTACTGCTCGGCGACGACCTTTAAGGAAAGAGAAGGGAGGGCGATGGAGATCCGGAGGGTCACTAGGTCAAACTAGATCAAGGGTAGAGTGGGTTTAAGATTGTTTAAGTGTCTTAAAGAGGTGAAAATAGAAATACGTTTCGATACATGCAAACATAGCTATGGCTGCCAACTGTTTGAATTGCCAGTGCTGAAGTTTTGTGCATGGCCACAGGAAGATAAGTCTTGGTGCCCGAGGCATTTCTTGCACAGGTGCGCCCTCTGTGAACAAACATACACATGCCGTCACATGCCTATGCCATCGTATGCCCATCATCACATGAATCACAAGAAGATCAGGGCGAGGAGGCGAACTGATCAAAGATCTGCCACGGCCAGGCACCGCTTGATTTTGCAAGAGCACGAGGTACCAAGTGTCTGAGTGATCCGAGTCTCGCGGCATATGCGATATATTTGCTTTTGTCATCTTTTGTCTGCTTCACTTTGCCCACCTCGTCATTTTCTTTACTTCATTTACATTCATTTACAGCTTTACTTAATTTTTTGTTTTGTGAGCATTTGAGACATGGCAGTCTTGAAGTTGACAGTCTAGCGGCCCGTGACAGGTGACAGATCCCTTGGCGCCAGACCTGGAAGCTGTCCTTGGTGCCCTTGAGAGTTGCAAGAGGTAAATGAAAAAAGCGATTTCAGATATTTCATGATATTTCAGCATCAAATGTGAGACTCACGGATGACCTCACCGCCTCACATCCAGCCTGAGAACCTTAGCATACTTCGGCGATCTCAACCCCTCAGCGTGGTGAATATCGAAGATTGTCTCCGCGTCACGAGTGATGGGCGCATGAGGCGATTCTGGCCATTTCTGCCTGAAGTTCGAGTGTTTAGACATGTTTGAACTAGAGAGTTAATCACAGACTGAAATTTATTGAATCCTTGGCAACTGATGGCAACTGGCAGGTGTTGGAGGAAGAGGCAAGAGACAGAAACTGATTATATACTGAACCTCTGCAGGTTCCCCAGCAAACATTTGAGGCTGCAAGAATCAAGCACAGTAACAGTAGCACACGTATCACAAGTCAAGTGTGATGGAATCAGCCACTGCTTTGGGTTTCAAGACCTGCGGCCAAGGTCTTTGGGTGCTTTGCAATTCCACTTCTTGAGGGCCATATGGAAAATTATGCCCTTTCAACCTGCGGCACCGCAGAATCCTCAAAGAACTCTCGCAGGGCAAAATGTGAGCAATAAGATGCAATAAGTTCAGAATCTCAAAGCAACCTGTCCAAGCTAAGGTCATCGCGTAACTTGGAAAAGGTTGGTCCTCAAGACTTTGGAGATCTGGCGATGCCTCTCCCTTGTGGCGACTTGACACCTCATTGACCATCATTGACTACTTGAAACATTTTGATTGAAGATTCGAGACAAAACCGAGCGACATCGGTGTCAATCGACTTGTGATGATTTCGGATGAGTTGGGGCTACAATTGATGTCTTTGTTACGTTCCGCCCCAAGGCTAATCCTGACCGACTTTGAGTAATTACTCTGCATGCTTCATGATGCAATGACCATCAGACTCTCAAACCAGGGAGAACTCGAAGCTTTACAGGAGATGGCCTCGTTTGCAAAAAGCTTGGTGCAGCCCTCTTCTCAAGCCATCAGACATGGTCATGGTGGACAACTCATTGCGATTTACAGATTGCAATAGTATCATCTAGTATCGCCTATATATATGACTCATCCTGAAGTCATTCTGAACCCAGCTTGACTCAGAGTAGAAAAGTCAGTTCGGTCCCAAGGACTTCATAGGCACAGCACAATCTTTTCACTCACTGCTAATCTGCTAACTTGTAAAACACCGAAACTCTCGAGCATGTCTGCCTTTGGTCACATTGTTTCAATTGATTTCAGAATTCCTTCAATTGCTGGAGGAAGTGTGCAGCCGCTCCAAGTCTCCAAATTTAGCCCTCACAGCTTGTGCAGCCCGTGCGGTGCTATGATTCCGGCACTTTGGTATCTGTGCTGTTTGTGGATTCTGCATGGTGTGCACTTCGGTGTAGCCAGTGGAAACGAATCCATGGTCGACGGCGACACTGTTTGCCGATCTGCCGGAGGATCGATTTGCCCACTTCGCCCACGGTCGCAGGGAGCAGACCTGCTCCAGCGCCGGGTAGAAGTTTCAGAAGCTTCAGTTGCAGCCAAAACTTCAAAGTTTCAGAAGTTTCAGAAGTCGCAGCTGGTTCGACTTTCTGACTCCACCAGCCTCTGCCAAGGGGAATGTGTGATTCCTGCAGGGGAGAGGTTGCTTTTGGACACCTCCTGGCAAGTGGAGACCCTGACCATTTATGGCACGCTGGAGTGGGATCGGAGCAAAGACAACTTGGAGCTGCGTGCCAATTACATTTTGGTGGAGGATGGTGGTCACTTTATCCTGGGCACTGTAGATTCTCCGATGAATTTGGCTGCTACTGTGTACATCACTAAGGGGATACATAGTGACCCAGAGCTTGGACGACGATTTCTTGGAGGTCGTGGTACTGGACAGAAGCTAAGCTGAAACAAGAGAAACAGAGAACTTCATGATGCTGCTGCTGTATGGACTTCTACATACAATTACATGGCACACGCGATTGTATTATATTATATATGTGTATATTTAATTACATATAACATTATATACACACTTGTTATTATATATTATATATTATACAACTAATGTAATTAATTTGCTCGACCTTTTGATATGAGTGCAACCAGGTGCCAATCAGAACATGTTGAACATGGGTGTTTTTTGATTTCTCTTCAGCTTAGATGTTCCTGATGCCGCAAGATAAAATATTTTCGTATCTGGTCTGACACTTGCTATCTTTGGGTATTCGATCTGCAATTTGACATGTTGGCAAGTGACACGAACTGCTTCCCAAAGCCACAACTAGCAATAGAACGCAATAAAGCATGAGGCAAAGCACTTGGAAGTGTATCCTTGATATTCCCTACCTCGGAGTTTTGTTTGTTGACCTTGACATACAGAATGTTGCCATTGTTGTATTGCCAGGATTGACATCCATGGACGCAAATTGCAGCGGACATGGACGCTTCTCAGCAAGACGGTGATGGCCGGAGAGACCACGCTTCATTTGAAGCATGATCCCATTGCCATGGGCTGGCAGGTTGGTGACAGGACGGGGAAACATGGGGAAACGACAATGACACTGTTGACAGTGACCTTTGGTGTAACAAAATGTAACAAAATGTAACAAAGCTTTGTCAACACACGATGTTTGTGGCATTGACTCTTGAACTGAAGCTTGAGAATATGGGAAAACTGGCGCAATCGCTTCCACTTGTTTTGAGGGCTGCTTTGTCACCAGGATTGGGCTAGCAACTACCAGCAGAGGTGACTCTACGGTGCACCGTATTACTCAGATCTCTGGTAAGCAGCTGACAGTTGCAGAACCTGCCAGAATCTGGGAGGCACCAGGTTGTTAGAGTGAACTATTTGGCCTTCAACAAGAAAAACCTCACAAGTAGATACAAGTAGGCAAATGGACAATATGATACAATATGTGGATCGAGCTCCAGCACCCATGGTTCCGGAGAGTACTCGTAGGTGGTTGTGTCATGTTGTGTCATGTTGTGTCCATGTTTGGTGAGCAAAGATATGACTGCGCCGACTGAGCTCAGGAGATGAACATTGGGGAGGATATCGAGAAATTGGCGAATTCGGAGCTCAGCGTCGCTTCGAGTTGGCGGCAGAAGTGGTGAATTTGGAGCGATCGGTTCTCATTACTGGAGACCATCAGGAGCAAAACTCTGCACAAAATCTGTTGTAATCTGAGTTCTCACAAAGAAAGGGGAACTATGGGTGCCAGGGGATTGCCTTTCTAGTTTATGTTGCAAACATAATCTGACCCCCATCGAAAGACAATGGAACCTGAAACCAAACCTCACCATCCATCACCCACATATAGCAAAATGTGATGTTGCACTGAATGCTGGAAAATTTGAGCATGTTTCCACCCATTTGGATCCACAACCAGTTTGTGGCTTTATTGTTTGGTTGCAACATGCTGGCCAACATGCTGCAAACTGTTGTATGGTCCACACGGTCCACAGTCATATCTTATGTCTTTTTGCCGTGCATACCAGATCATACCAGGACATTCAAAGCACCGGCGAAGGATTGCACACTATACAGGCAAATGGTCCCGGCTATATGGACATGCGTTATGCTCGAGTGGAGTTTTGTGGCCAACGTCCAGTGATGGGACGCTACTGTCTCCACTTTCATTTGTTGAAGAAATGCCCTCGTTGTGTCTTCCAAGGCAATGCTGTTGTGGATGGAGAACATATTGGCATTACAGTGCATGGGACCCACGATGCTGTGGTGGACCAAAATGTGGTCTGGGATGCCAAGGCCAACGGTTTGTACATTGAAGACGGAAATGAACTACGCAACACGCTGAACCAAAATGTCATGATTTGTTCAATCTTGAACAAATGTAAAGTCAATTGGGTGAGTGGTGCTGCTTCGCAAACTGCTGGGATTTTCATGATCGGCATGAGCAACAACATTCTGGAAAACCGTATCGTGGGGTATGAGAACGGAATTTGGACCCCGGGATCCTTTCGTGGGTCTGGACATGGCAAAGCTTTTGGCAAAGTCTGTCCGCAGTTCTATCCTTTTGGTGAGTGGCGTGGCAACACTTGCCATGATTGCAACAGATTTGGGTTGTACTTAGATCATCAATACCCACGCAACGTCAAAGTCGATGAAGATGGTTTTCTTCTCGACAAAGACAGCTGCGAGTGGTTCACAGCAGATGGTGCCGACAACGGTGTTGTGAACGAAGTTCGTGATGAAGTCAACTGGCACAACACGTATGTCGGCCAGTATGCCATTGGTGACATCCAGTTCATCAACTACACCAGCGTCAGCTAATCCTTGTTAAGTATTGTTAATCGTTAAGTGTGTTATTTTCTCTTCAGCGTGTTTTTCCTGTAGCCATGGGCGCAAGTCTCTCTGCCCAGGCTTTTGATTGCCTTATGTTCACTATGTTCCATGATGTTCCATGTTTGTGAGGTCAACAATGGCCATTCCATGTACTGGAAGCAGGGGAAGGATTTTGTGGATGGCCGTCCTTGGCACATGCTCGACTCTGTCTTTGCCAACGATCCCAGTGACAGACGCTCGATGGCAGAGATTGGCACAGTAAACTTTGGACTCCTTGCAGGTGCGAGGTTCTCCGGGGTTCAGACATGCTCAGACCATGCATCTAGACCAGCATGAAATATCACGAAATATCACGAAATGTCATATTTGTTACACATGTTTACATGCCATTCATAAGGTACGTGAGGTACATATGGGAGCCGTCCGTAAAAGCAGGTCACAAATTTATGAATTGATGCGTTTACTTTGTTTTGCGCGATTGCTAAAACCTGCATCGCGATAGGCTGAGCGATTGGTTGGCGATTGGTTATACG